>Ga0081527_100004_pt1 | contig 285187 bp, 252 predicted proteins | sample HotLakmasection5_FD_70992 | JGI IMG/M metagenome (GOLD analysis project Ga0081527, IMG submission 70992) | Hypersaline microbial mat communities from Hot Lake, Washington, USA - Section #5 (SPADES assembly) (version 2) | ecosystem: Environmental > Aquatic > Non-marine Saline and Alkaline >...
CGAACTCCGCCGCCTCCACACCGAACTCGACACAGCCGTCCGCGACGCCTACGGCTGGACCGACCTCGATCTCGGCCACGACTTCCACGACGTAGATACCCTCCCCGAAAACGACCGCACCCGCTACACCATCACCCCCACCGCCCGCAAAGAACTCCTAACCCGCCTCCTGGCCGAGAACCATAAGCGGGCTGCGGAACAAGCCACGAAATTGCCAAAACCCAAACCCACGAAGTCAAAAGGGCGCAAGAAGACCGACGATGGGAATATGATACTGATTGATCTGGAGTGACGGCACTATACACAATGTAAACCATCTTATCAAGAATGAGAGACGTCATGACAAATACAACTCGTGAGCCGCCATCCTTCTGTCAGTACGCCGATGATCCATGTGATCAAGACTTTTCCCTCTTACGCCCTCGCTCGGGATTGTTTCTATATCCATCAGAACCGGTACAGATAGCCGACACCATAGAACGAGCTGTCGCGATGCTGAGAGAGAGAACATCCATTGACCACTGGCACTCATGGCGTGATCTTAATGTAGCGGGACAAATTGTTTATTGCGCGATATGTAAGGCGATCCGCTTTGCAGACGCGATCTTTGTCGATGTTACGACCCTGAACTTCAATCTGCTATTTGAAATTGGGTATGCGTTGGGTCTGAACCAGCCTATTGTTCCAATTCGCGACACTACAGTCGTCAAAGATGAAAAGGACTTCAACGATTTGGGTCTGTTGGACACGCTAGGCTATCTTGACTTTCAAAACTCTCCTCAACTGACAGATTCTATATTAAAGCGACTTCCAGTCTCGGCCATACCTACCCCGCCTGCGGAAATCAATATGCACGCACCTTTGTACGTGCTCAAAGGTCCTCATGAAACAGACGGCGAGATCAAACTATTATCGGAAATCAAGAAATCACGTGTATTCTTCCGCACCTACGACGTTGTCGAAACTCCGCGATTGTCATTACATGAAATCAGAAAGCAGATTAATGCATCACTGGGGGTCGTTGCTCATCTGATTAACAAGGATAGAAAGGGGTCTCGTGTACATAACGCACGAGCTGCCATTATATCGGGCATTGCAATGGCGCAGGGCAAGGCTGTGCTGATGGTCGACGAAGGTCCCAACAACCACCCCATTGATTATCGAGATATAGTAGCAAGCTATAACCGGATTGATCACATTCCTCGACTGATTGAACCACTCCTACGGCACATCATTGAACAACTTCAAAGCGTGCGATTGTCAACCGTTAACGCCCCTGAGGGACTGATCCAAAAGCTGGATTTGGGAGATTTAGCTGCCGAAAATGAAATTAGACTTCTCGATGCATGTTTCGTGCCTACTGGTCAGTATCACGAGGCCCGCAGGGGACATGCCAGACTGATTACAGGACGTAAAGGCGCAGGGAAGACAGCCATATTCTACGCTGTTCGAAACTCATTCAGCAAGGGACACTCCGACCTGATATTAGATCTTAAGCCTGAAGGACATCAATTTACGCGCCTACGGGAAGTAATACTTTCCCGATTAACGGCAGGTGTTAAAGAGCATACTTTAACAGCCTTCTGGAATGCGATTTTACTCGCAGAGTTGGCCCACAAGATTGTTTCCGCAGACGGTACATGGGCATACCGCGATCCGGAGCGTCGCGTGAAATATGATCGAGTGTCAGATTTGTACCACAAGAGCTGGTTGGCAGAAGAGGGAGACTTTTCTCAGCGACTCTTAAAACAGGTAGAGCATTTTACGGAGGCCGTACAGGGCAGTATTGACAATGACGATTACGGACAGATTACACAGACGTTATTTCGAACATCCATTCGCGAATTGAATGATGCGGTGGCTTCGTACCTGCAGGAAAAGAATGCGGTGAGGCTGCTAGTAGATAATCTCGACAAAGGGTGGCCAGTGGGTGGCGCGACGACAGAAGACATACTTATTCTGCGAACTCTTCTTGAAGCATCCCGCAAACTACAGCGGGAATTTGACAAAAGGAGAGTGGAGTTTCAGTGCCTCGTTTTTATCCGTAATGACATCTATGATCACCTCGTGCGGGAAACACCCGACAAGGGAAAAGATACTGCAGTCATAGTCGACTGGACCGATCCAGCGTTTTTCAAATCCATATATTGCGCGAGGGTCCGTGCATCGGGCTTGCTGGAGGGGGATTTTGATGAATTATGGGCTGCCGTGTTTGATGAGGCTATTGGCGCACGAAGGTCTTTTGACTACATTGTTGAACGCACACTGCTGAGGCCACGAGATTTCTTAATGTTTATTCATCGCTCAATAGAGGTTTCTATTAACCGGGGGCATACGCGTATATCTGCTGATGACTTATTGAAAGCCGAGGAATTATATTCCGATGACATCTTAAAGGCTATGGGAGCAGAGCTGGAAGGTGGTGCACTCGGCGATTCAAATTGCATGTATGCGTTTATAAGGTCTCCCGCACGCATGAACAAAGACACGGCTCGCAACACACTACTGAAGGTTGGCATCACAGAGCAGAATATAGAGCGAACGATTGAATTGCTAGTGTGGTTTGGGTTTATTGGAATCGAAGATAATAGAAGCGGTGAGACCCTGTATTCATACCAGGTCCGTTACAACCTCGACCGCCTATTAGTCCCGGCGGCTTGCGGGAATGCGAGTTTCGTGATTCATCCTGCCTTTCGCAAGGCACTTGGCGTTATTGAGCACTAAAAGGAAGGTAATAGAGTATATGATTAGGGACAGGCACCCGTGGCACGCGGATAAGTTGGGCAAATGATGACAGCAACGAGCGATCAAACAGGGCTATGCGCTTTATGCGGCCATACCAAGCCGCTTATCAAGTCGCACATATTTCCCGAGAGCATGTACAGATCGGTTTACTCCCCGGAAATGCATAAATTCATTGTTATTTCAACAAACACTTCTCGTTCAATCGACTTAAAGCAAAAAGGGATCCGTGAATACTTGCTGTGCTATGACTGTGACAGCACACATATCGGGAAGTACGATAATTATGCCGCGCAATGGCTTTATCAAAATATTGGATGTACTCCTGAACGACGCCCGATGTCACTTCAGTGTACGGCGCTCAACTATAAAATGTTCCGGTTTTTTCAGTTGTCGCTGTTATGGCGTTTTCATATTGCCCGTGGCCATCATTTTAAGAACGTTGATCTTGGCGAACACGCGGCCAGAATAAAGCAAATGATTCTGGATGAGGATCCGGGGCAGCAGTACGAATATCCATGCATTCTGGTTCTGCAACCAGATTTGTTCGAAGATTTATCTGGCGGCTTTATCTGCCCATACGGATTTTCACACAAAGGAGTGCCTCACTACCGCGTTATTGCGGCTGGTCTGTTGTGGATATGGGTCCTCTCCCCTGATGCGTCTGGTCATGATCTGGCCTCGGCATCTGTATCGCCGGACGGAGTGATGCATATTTTGTTGGGAAATCAGACATCATCGAACATGTTCAAAAAGGAACTCATAGAATTGGAGAACGCATCGAAATTGCAAAGGAATGCGGATAAGCTGGGGAAGTGGGGATTTTCATAATACACCCAAGAAACTGGAGCTTTATGAAAGCCATTCAGGCGGACATCACGACATTGCGGGTCGACGCAATCGTGAACGCGTCGAACCAGTCGCTGCTGGGCGGGGGTGGCGTGGACGGGGCCATTCATCGCGCGGCCGGACCGGAATTACTGCAAGCCTGCCGTGAACTGGGCGGATGCGAGATTGGCGATGCGAAGATTACGCCCGGATTCCGACTGCCGGCGCGGTTCGTGATCCACACGGTCGGTCCGGTCTGGCACGGAGGGAATGCCGGCGAACCCGAAAAGCTGGCAAGCTGCTACCGACGCAGCCTGGAAATGGCGCAAGAACACGGGCTAAAGACCATCGCGTTCCCGGCCATCAGCACCGGGGTGTACGGTTATCCCATCGGAGAAGCAACCCGTATCGCAGTCGGAACCGTGTCCAAGTACCTGTCGCAACACGGCAACGAACCGGACGTAACGTTCTGCTGCTTTTCGCCCCACGATCTCGCCGTCTATCGCCAAGTGCTTGAGGAGCACGGCCCCATGGCGGAACGATCATGAGACACGAGGTTTGCCAAGCGAGAATGGGGTGTACCTCCGGCCCGGCATCCGATCCGGCAGAATGCCAGCCGTTGGACACACACTCCGCCTTACAATCCACCAAGCCGAAAGATTCATCATTTGTGATAATATCACACCTTCTGCCGATTTTGGCTTGACATAGGTGAATTCAGGCAGATATTGGTGCGATTACATCACTAGGAATGCCATGATTATATCTTTTTCTGTCAGCAATTTCCGTTCCTTTGCGGAGGAAACGACCCTTAGCATGGTTGCGAGCAAGCGATTTCAGGGCCACCACGAGTCGCACTTGGTTCCGATTCCCGATTCAGACGAGCACATTCTGAAGGTCGGCGTCATTTATGGCGCGAACGGGGCCGGGAAATCCAATCTATTCCGCGCCCTGGAGTATATGCGAAAGATGGTGATTCGAGGTCCCGGGCGAGAGGCACAAACCGGACGTGATCCGTTCAGGCTCGGAACGGCGGCGAAAGAACCTTCGCTGTTTGATCTGACTTTTCTTTTGAACGAAAAGGTCTATCGCTACGGATTCAGGGTCAACGACGAACACGTTGTAGAGGAGTGGCTGGCAGAAGTACGCGGGAGCAAGGAGCAGGCGCTCTTTGAGCGGGTCACCTCATCCGAAGGCTCTGTTAAGGTGGAATCCGCTTTTCTCAAAAAGCTGGGCGATAAACATGCTGCCTTGGCCACGGTCGGCGGCCCTAAGAATCAGACCTTCCTTTACACGTTGCGATCAACGATTGAATTGAACGAGCTGAATTCCACCCTTCTGGCCATTATTTCGTGGTTTATGTTTGACCTGACGCTAATCGCTCCGACTGCGTCATTCCGGTCGCTAGGCGGCTATATGCTGCGCAACGACTCGTCTCGCGAATTTGCAAGCCAGTTTCTGCAAGCCGCTTCGACGGGGGTAGACAGTCTTGAAATTGAACATGAAGCCGTTTCAGAAGAAAGAGTGCGAAAATTACTCCCTGAACGGACAGCTTCTCGATTGATTTCAGGATCGATTCCGTATGCGCAGACCAAAGATGGAAGCGATATCGTCGTTGCCCCCGATGATCCGGAAACCTATTACCTCATCAATATCAAATCCAAGCACGAACTGGCGGACGGCGATTCCATCAGTTTCGATTTAACCGAAGAATCCGACGGTACACAAAGGCTGCTGAACCTTATCCCCGTACTGGAACGATTAAGGGACGATTCAGGGATCTTTTTTATAGATGAAATTGACCGCAGCATGCATCCCCAGCTTGTCTGGAAATTCATTGAATTTTTCCTTCGGAGCTGCCCTGGCGTCCATCGCCAACTGCTGGTCACCACCCATGAATCCAATCTGCTGGATCTCGAGTTATTGCGTCGCGATGAAATCTGGTTTACTGAAAAGAATCGCGAAGGGGCCAGCCAGCTTTATTCGCTAGCCGAGTTCAGGGTGCGGAAGGACCTTTCCATTCAGAAGCATTATCTTCGGGGGCGCTTCGGTGCCATACCGTTCCTCGGCGATATTGATCGCCTGATCGACAAAGCCGAGGTACGCGCATGAGCCTCCTGAACAGAAAACCGAGACCCATCAAGCGGGATCGGGAGTTTTTGCGCGATGATCGCCTGATTATTGTTGGCTGTGATGACACCTATGCACCCAAGCAGTATTTTGACGCTTTCAGGCTGCGAGGCGTACAGGTACATGTTGCAGAAACGCAGGATGGCCAGTCTTCCGCGCAACACGTGTTGAATCGTGTTCTTGAAATTGAGGTGAATGAGGATGATGAGCGCTGGATGATTCTGGACACGGACCATTGCCTCAAGGACCAGCATTTTCAAGGAATCATTGAAGCCATCACCGATGCCCGACAGCGGGGTGTTCAAGTGGCCCTTAGCAGGCCATGCTTTGAATTGTGGCTTCTTTTGCACCATTTAGCCCCGGACGATGTGAAAGGAATCGCCGATGCCACTGAAGCCGAAAAAAGGCTGCGGGAGGTTCTCGGCAGTTACAACAAGACCAAGCTAGACATGACTAAGTTTCTGGTTCAATCCGTGCCATCTGCCTGTCGCGGAGCCGAAGAACTTGATGCCACAGTGAAGGTGAAAGAACGACCAGAATCCAACACCAGCCAAGTCTATAGGCTCTGGAAGTCAATTATCGGAAAGGCAAGCCCAAATCAATTGCCGAAAGCACTTTGGCCCCTCCGCGACGAGTTGGCACGGCGCGAGTTGTGATGATCTTGCCGAGCGGGAACTGGGAGCAGAACTGTGGCCCGGCATCCGATCCCGCACAACGGCGGCCAACCTCATAGGGCAGGGGACGCATGACATTGAGTTGAATGTGTTATTTGGGGAAGATAAGTAATAATGAGAATCGTTCAAACTGATTTCAGCACTCTAATGCAAAACTACCAACTCGAATGGCGACGCCATCCGAAACACCAGGTGCGTCCTGGCAACGGCTACCAGAACGGGAGTCCCTATCCATGGATACTTCCCCGTGCCAACTGGGAAGATGGTCTCTATCCCGGTATCCGTAGCAATGGAATGCATCCACTGACGACGTATCTGGGTAAACACATCCATGCGCACACCGGCTGCAACAACCTGAAGAGCTCCTGGACACATTGTGCAAACCTTTACTTTATCTTTGGCCAGTCTGATGAAGGACGAGCCCTGCTTGCCGGATTCCTGCGTGAACACGTTTCTCCTATGATACACAGTGTGGACGAGCTATACCTCGAATATGCGGAGTCAGAAGATAGTTCGCTGCATCCATCGCGCCTGCTCGGTGAATCTGGCGGCTCCCGCGGCAGCGGTCAGACCTCACCCGATCTGGCTTTTCACGTTAATGGTCGCCAAGGGCTGCTCCTGATCGAGAACAAGCTAACCGAGCACTCCTTTTACCGCTGCTCCGCCCGCGCTAAAACCGGCAGCGACGAGCGCCCGGCCAATCCCGCCCCCGAACGCTGCGAGAACATGCCGGCACTATTGGCTGACCATTACGCCCAGTGTCACCAATGCTTATGGGGCCGGAAATATTGGGACATCCTTCGCCCGGTGATTAACGACCAAGCCATGAAAGCATTGAAGTATTGCCCAGCATCAAACGCTGGCTACCAACTTTTCCGCCAACAAGCCCTCGCAGAAGGCATCGCCCAGAGCGGTAGGTACGAAATGGTCTATTCCTGTGTTGCCCTCGACGACCGGAACACGAAGCTAAAGAACTGCCTGCATCGTACCGGGATCACGGACCTTGAATCTGGCTGGTCTGCACTCTTCAACGGCAAGTCCCGGTTCAAAGTCTTCACTCATCAACAATGGATCCACTGGGTCAAAACCAGAGGCAATCTCTCCATCTGGCAATCTTGGCTGACCTATGTATGTGATCGGTATGGGTATTGACCGAATAAGCGGCTGGGGAATACGATAGGGACCAGTGACAAAATGTTGCCGGGAAGTTATGACCACTGATCCAATCGTCGAATCACGCATAGGTCCGCAATTCTTCCGGATAAATCTCGGGGCCTGGCTCCGTGCCGTTCGCTCCCGACCCGATCCTGCTGCAAGGGTAGGGATGAGTTTATGTAAGGACTATCATCAGGATAATTTAGAAAAAAAAGGAGAATGCTGATGTTTACATGGGTTCCCATCTACAATGAACTGGCCAATAAACTATTGCAGTATCGTGATCGGCAGAAGGATCTGATCGCCATACTACAGGCCGCCAAAAATCAGGGCCTTCCGATGATCAGCTTCGTTGATCGGGGCACGGGAGATCGTGAGGTCCCCCTTTCGGAAATCGATCCATTCACTTTCTTTGCTGCGTTCAATCGAACCTCGACAGTAGAAAACCGCATAAGAATTCTCCAGGTGATTAAGGAAAAAATGGGGTTGCAGTCAGAGGTTCCTCAAGACCTTAACGGCATACCGATTGTTTTCGCTATGCGATCATGGTTTTTCCCTTGGGAAGTTAATCGCAATGGTAGCGAAATTCCGGCCCTTTGGGACCTAGCTGAATCTGTTGTTAAGAATAAACCGACTGCCATTGCGCCTGAGTGCTTTAATGAATGCCTGGGAATCGAAGGTGTAACGATCACTAACCTGACGATGGGGCTGTATTGGCTGCGTCCCGAGACCTACTTGGCGCTAGACAGTCAAAATGTGACTCATCTTAAGTCAAGGGGACTTCCCTCCGAGGCAACTGATTGGACAACCTACCTCGACTTTCTTTCAACTGTGCGCTTACGGATTACTGAAACGCCCTACGAATTTTCTTATGCGGCGTATATGGATGGTCGAAAAACAGGCGGTGGCAAGCCCCCTGTATCTCCTCCTCATATTGAGACGCCACGCTATTGGCTATATGCTCCCGGTCCCAATGCAATGTATTGGGATGAGTGCAAAGAAAAGGGAATCATGGTTTACGGTGCGGACCAGCTTCCAGATCTCATGACCTACTCCGATAAGGAGTCTATAGAGAAGGACCTCAATAAAGCGAAAAGGAACAAGAAGCGCGCCACCAATGACGCCCGCGCCGCATGGGAATTCAGTCGCGTCATCAAGCTAGGGGACATAGTTATTGTTAAACACGGGCGGCGTAAATTCTTGGGCTATGGCATCGTTTCGGGGGAATACAGGCATGATGCGTCACGCAAGACGTATCGCAATGTGATTCCGGTTGAATGGAAGAAGGTCGGTGCTTGGGATAAGGAGGGTGGAGGGCCGATCGTCCTGAAGACACTGACGGACATAACGAAATATCCGGATTATGTCGCGGACCTGAAGAATCTGCTGGGCATCGATAACATACCCCCTGGAACTGAACTCGCCTCGATGCCTCGCAACTTGATTCTGTACGGCCCTCCCGGAACCGGCAAAACATGGACGCTGCGCAACGACTATATGAAACGATTCACAGAGTCCGCGGCTACCATGACCGCCGAAACTTTCACCACAGAGCTCGTTTCGGATCTGGCATGGTGGGAAGTCATCACCATGGTGATGCTTGAGTTGAAGTCCGGGAAAGTCAGCGCGCTCATGGCGCACCCCTTGATGAAAACCCGCATCCAGCGAGCCAACAACCGGACTCCGCGCGCTGCGATCTGGGCCCATCTGCAAATGCATACCAAAACAGAATGTGCGGAAGTAAAATATACCAAGCGTTATGAGCCCATGCTGTTTTCAAAAGATGCGAGATCGGTATGGACAATCGACAGCAAGCTGGCTCACGAGGAAGTTCCTGAACTCGTAGAGAAACTGAACCGATACCGGACATTTAAGCCAGGCCAAGGGCCGGAGGTTAAACGCTATGCTTTTACGACATTCCATCAGTCTTACAGCTACGAGGATTTTGTCGAGGGCATCAAGCCAGACCTTGGCGAGGACGTGACAGAAACGCTGGCCTATGAAATCAAACCGGGCGTATTCAAGACCATGGTTCAACGGGCTATCGCGGATCCCGACCATGATTACGCCATCATTATTGACGAGATCAATCGTGGCAATGTGGCCAATATTTTCGGGGAACTGATCACGCTTATCGAGGACGACAAGCGCAAAGACATGCCCAACGAGTTGCGCGCCACCCTTCCGTACTCCCGATTGGAATTTGTCGTTCCGCGTAATCTTTTCATCATTGGCGCGATGAACACGGCTGATCGCAGCGTTGAGGCCCTGGACACGGCTTTACGCCGGCGCTTTACGTTTGTCGCCGTGCCGCCGCACCCGGAGTGGATTAAGCAGCCCGCAGGTTTGGCTGTTGACCTTCAGCACCTGCTACGGGTTATCAATGCCCGGATCGAGAAACTCCTGGATAAAGACCACTGCATCGGCCATTCGTACTTTATGGGGATTGCGGATCGCACTGATCCATTGAACGAATTACGGACCGTATTTGCCACCAAGATAGTTCCCTTGCTCGAGGAATATTTCTATGGGGACCCCGCCAAAATAGGGATGGTTTTGGGGGACCGGTTCGTCACGCGAAACGGTGAATCCGTTTCATGGGGCAAAGGCGACTGGGGGCTTGATGAGTTTGAGGAGCGCCATGTGTATACCATCTGCGATCCCATGGAATTGACGGAGTCTGACTTCCAGTCCGTTTACGCCCATGAGTAACTTCCTTCAAGTATTTGAACATTCAACGCTTGCAGTCGGGGGGGCCTTTAAGGAAACCCACTTCGCCCGGCTCGTGCAATACAATGAGCGCCATGGCAACCAGTTCTTTACCGTCGGATTGAACCGCATTCATTTCCGCAATTATGTGGGCGTAATACAGGTTGGGAATCTGACCGTTGAAATCCTGCCTAAAGCGGACCGGAATGCGGATAGCCCGGATGAAAAGAGAAAATGGCAGGGGGCGCTAATAGATATGATTCGGCAGTCCGGCTTCGTCCGGTTGTCCACATTGTCCGACGCGAGACTCAGGTTGCGTTCCTCCTCACTCCTGGACATCTTCTTTGAATCGTTTCTGGCGGAGGTCCACACCTTGCTCCATCAAGGGCTGGTCCGCAAATATCGTCATACCACGGGGAATTTGACCACATTGAAGGGGCGGATTCTCTTTCCCCAACATATCGCCCGCAACCTTGTACACCGGGAACGATTTTTTACAGAGCATCAGTTCTATGATCGCAATAATCCCTTCAATCAAATTCTCCGCGTGGCTCTCGATGTGATCACACGTATCGGCGTAAATCCTCACCTGTCCACTTTCGCAAGGGGGCTATCGCTCTCATTCCAAGATATTGATGCCGCATGCGTTACAGAGCGTACTTTTATGCGCTTGTCGTACTCTCGCAATACGGAGCGTTATCGCCGCGCGATCCAGTTGGCTCGCCTGATCATCCTGAACTTTAGTCCCGACATGCGAAGCGGGCGAGAGGATGTTCTGGCGATTCTCTTCGACATGAATGTGCTCTTCGAGCGGTACATTATCAGTCAACTGAAACGGGCGGCTATGCGCATGCCCGGTATCCCTATTGCGTTCAAGGCTCAGGCGTCGCGTCGCTACTGGGCGACAGATAAAATACAGAAATATATCCGCCCGGACATCATCGCCGAGATTGGCACTGGCGAACAATGTGAACGGGTCGTATTGGACACCAAATGGAAAATGCCACGGGACGGCAAGCCGTCCGATTCGGACCTTCACCAGATGCATGTCTACAATTCGCAATTCGGCACTGAACGCAGCTATCTTATCTATCCTCAATATGCCCAACTACAAAACATTCGAGGCCGGTTTGCTTGCTCACAAGCCCCCCATTTCATGCATGAACACACCTGTGAAATGATCTTTGCCGACCTATTCCAAGACGGACACCTGAGAAACAACCTCGGCGAGACATTGATACGTCAAATATTTTCCACGCCTAATATGAGCGTTCCATCTGATGCAAAATGCCTTAACTGAGTGGTCTGCTCCTCATTGGCCGACCTCTTCAAATTCCCGCACTTGATTCTTGTTCAGTCCCTGCCGGAGCGGGATGACGTTTTGGGGTTTGACGGTCGTGTTTTCCGGAAGGGGTACATCCTTTTTGTGTCGGCCCAGAGTGGCGATGCTCTTGAGGCTGCCAAGCACTTTGCTCCCTTTAAGTCCGGCCCGTTTGTCGTCGTACCACATAAACCAGGGCAAGCCCGCTGCCGTGTACTCTTTGGCCGTAGGCGGGGTAGTAGGGGGCTTGGTTCCCGTGATCTGATGCCATACCATGGAGTTGGCAATGTGTACAAAACATCGGCTCGCCTGTTCGAGGTCCCAGTCGGCGAGATCAAATTCGTCCTCATAGATGTCCTGCTTCATGCGGCCTCCGGGTGCCAGTCCCATTTCTCCATATTCTGCGCAGGAATCCGACATAGAGAAATGTGGCATGCGACCTATGCTAAAGCGAGCGGGCTCTCGTTTCGGAAAGCGCTTTTCATAGACCTCCCGCTTCATGGGAATGGCCATGATCTGCAGGCCGCCGTGTTCCGCCTTGCCGGTGATCTGCTCTTCGGCTGTATAGCCTGCACCTAGAGGCATGGCCACGAATTGTCGAATGATTCCTTTCTCCACGCAATATCCATCCAGCCAGGGTTGCCCGGGGACGACGACATAATCCTGAGTGGGCTTGCGATGCAGGCCCTGCTTCCATTCCTTGCCGGATACGGCATTGATTTTACCCGTGGCAATCTTGATCGCAAACGGATAGTCCACATGGCGCTCGACGTCATATTTCGAATCAAAATATAACCACATGGCCTCGGACTGATACATCGGCAGCATGACGCCACCGTGTTCTATCCAGGATGCTGGAACACGATCGGCGTGGTCATCAATGTGCCGCAGAGGGAACTCACCCAAACCCGGAGGCAACGGATAGTCATTCTCGTCATCCGGAATACGCAGCGTACGTTGAAACGAAATGGACAGAGCCGCCGAGGCATGAACATCGGGGCACGAAAATACAAGTTTGTCAGCTTTAAGCTCGATCATTGCAGATCTCCTTTGGTTACCAGTTTCCGTCTCGCACTTCTCTGACCACGCGCAACAGCGCATGGTCCGGCGCATCCTTCAATTGGCGAATCAATTCAGCAAACAGCATCGGACGCTTTACAATGGCCTGCCGCAGCTCTCTGGACACCTTTCCCGCCAAGGCGAGCAAAACATCGGGATCCTCGCCAAGGACATGGGCCATTCGTACGATAGTTTCCTCGGAGGGCGGCGCGACTTCACCCCGTTCAATCTTGCTGATGTATGAGGGCTGAATGCCAAGCTCCTTCGCCAACCCCCTTACAGAGAACGAGTTATTGCGGATTTGAAGCGCCTGCCTCCGCTGCCGAATAAAAACACCAAATTCAGGTTGCACTTTCATGTATATTGTTTAATATACAGTAATCTAGTTGTCAACAAGCATGCGGAGAAATTTTAATTTTGGTGGATTATTATGACAAAAATACATTCAGCCGATACCCAACTGCATCCCTCTCACCTCTGGCCCGAAAGGAGGATGCCGACCGGGCATGCACCTATTCAACACCCACCGGAAGCTATCAAGCAACTAGGCGAGGGGAACTTGATCAGTGGCATTCTGGTTGGTACCGGCGATAAGGCGATACAGTGGATCCAGGAACTATCGAACCAGTCAGATCGTTCCCGGTCCGCGCATCTGGTTCTCGTTATTTATCCGGCGTGTTCGACGCAGAGCGAGCATCTTATGGCCCTGCAACTTCATCAAGCGTCGCTTTTGCAGTCGTCCCATAAAATATCGATCCGATTGCTTCCTGTTGAGTCCATGGCGCGCGAAAATCGCCATATTCAGAGCATCCCCCCTTCTGTTATCCATTCGTACGACAAGGAATCCGGACGGAGCCGTATGTGGGTGGGGTCTGTCGGCGATTTGGGGGCCGATCCGTTGTGCGCGGCTAGCTTCAATATGCTGTTTGAACCGGATGCAGGATTATCTGATAGCTGGCGCAACTGGTTTCAGTGCGTTCAGGGTGTTTCCGTCCCGCTGACTGCCGATACCGCCCGCATACCCGATCTTGCGCCGGCCCGGGGTGAACCGGCCGCCGCCGAACTATGGCGCGCTTATTGCAAGAATTGTATCCCGGGGCCTGAGAAGGCTGCCGCGACCATCACCATGGACCCCAAAAAAGGGGAAGTCATTGAGACTGCGGAAGGTGAGACACCGGAATCTTGGGATGGCGGCGCTTTGGCCCTTGATGAGACGGCTATGTTTATTGAGCGGCTTTACGCAGGGGGCGTCCTTGTGACTGTCAACGAAAGTACCCGTATTAAACCTTTGTCCATCGCGGTGAGGGCGAAGTTGCTGGGGCAGGTGGCCGAGTGGGCAATTGGCGCAGTTCGGCAACGACAATCTTTTACCCTTCAAGTCCTTGGCGACGACATCAATAAGGCTCTGGATAAAGCACGATCCATCGCAGAGCCCATAGCGGCGCTGAGTTTTCCTTTGGGGTCAAAAAATCACTGGATGCCGGAGGCGGCCAAGACGCTGCTGGAGAGGGAGGTCAAGGCTCGAAGCGCGAAGGGCAAGCAATTGCTTGAAGAGGCATTGGGTGCCAACGTGGGAAAATACATTGCCGACCGTGCCGACCAGATGCGCAAAGATTTGAATGCCATGTACAGCGAGCTCGGCAGGGGGCGATCCGTTCCGCCTGCCACCTTCGAATCCATCCTTTTGGACGCCCAGGCGCGCCTGGAAGCCGCCCTGAAAGTCGACATTACCCCGAGTCCGGCCTATAACCGGATTACTGCACCCCGATTGGAGGGGACAGATGATGATGCGTCATGGGATCAGCCGTTGAGCCTATTGAGTGCCGCAGCGTGTCGCTTCCGCAAGTTGCTTACTGATCCTTATGAGCCTCGCAAGTTCAGTAAAATGGCCTTTACGACGAAAGATTTCACAAGCGCATGCAACATGTTCAAGGACACGATCCTCACGAACCAAGACTATGCCCGAGCTGAGGATGAATTGACGGAAATCGCGACCCTGCTGGAAGCCGATTCCACCGCCAAAGAGAAGTGCAAAGCCCTGCGAGAAATAGCTCAGCGAACCATAAAATAGAGCCCGTATTGATGATGTTCAATAGCCCAAGAGAAAATAGAAATGACACTCAGCGCCATGACTTTCACGCTTAACGGCCTCCCATACAGGGTACACTCTTTTGAGCGCTTGCCAGTCCCTGAGATTGATGTGGAGAAGCATGTTCCGGGAGAAATTGATTCACGTCCAGCATGGTCATTCTTGGCTATCCGGGAAGACGGAAAGTATTTTCGGATAGTAGTGCGCTTTGACGGGTTCTGGGCTCGTGTTTTGAACGCTGATGATGTGCCCGTTGAAGTACAGACCACCAAAGGTGGTCCGTTATCATATGGTTCGATAGTCCCCCTTCACGCTGGTCCCTACATTCGGTTTGCATCCGGGAAACAGGGCCCCGCGACAAGCGCCCTTGAGGTTACGATTCGACCTGCCACTCTGTCGGAAGTCGAGGAAATCGAGAAGAGGCTGGCATTCGCGGATGATTCGATTCGGATCGTTGAATGCGACTATATAGATTTCCGCAGGATACGCTGGAAATGGTGCGGTGCAGATTACAGCGTAAAAATTCGCGGGGGTCATATTCCACTGATGCTGAAGAAGCTCTACCATAACCCAACTCGCACCCTCACTTCGCGCGACCTAAACAAACAAATGTCCCAAAAGGTTGAGTGGGGAAAAATAATCAAAAAGCAGGTCCCTAAGCTTCTGGATGGCCATCTCATTCTGCATCAGCCCGGCTCCAAGTCCTGGACACTCAATATTCCTTGACTCGACAAAACCGCACTATCGGGAACGATCGCAACCTGTTCTGATGCAACAGATTATCTGCTCTACAGGATATTTTTTGACACCCGATTGGTATTGATTACACCCTGATTCGGCCCGCCACAACCCCCGATTTTCTTCTGAGGCAATCGCTATGTTTGTCGCGAACGACAGCCAGGTCCACGAGTGTGGGCCATACTGGTTGTCACGATGATAGCGACTATTAAAAGGGAGCGACAATGCCTAAGAATATCAGATTACGTACCAGCCGAGTCCTGCGTGGACTCACGCAACTGGAGCTTGCCGACTTGATTGGCATCCGAGAAATCGAAATTTCCCGCTACGAAACCGGACGGGCTAAACCCGATCCGGAGACCAAGCGGCGCATCGCCGAGATTCTTGAGAAACCCACCTACGAACTTTTCAACGATTAATCGGGAGGAAGCTGTCATGGCAAAAACATTTGATACCAATGAACGCATGATGCGCATTTTGCAGGCGCAACCGGATCAGATTCAGGAAATTGACCGTATCCTGATGGGGCGAAAGCCGCCAGATAAAGAGGGGCAAACCAAAACCGCCATGGCGACTATTGGCGAGGCGGCGAAATACCTCTCGTGCTCAAGAGCTACCATCTACCGCCTTGTTGCGGCTGGGAAGTTGCGTTGCACGCACCTGCTGAATCGGAGTCCCCGCATTCATCGTAGCGATCTACAAAGAATTGCCACTGGAGAGGAGGTCTGAAATGCCTACGCGCCTTATTCGAGAAGGGATCATCGACTCGGAGCGAGTAAACCGGCTTTCCATTCAGGCCGAACTCTTTTATCGCCGGTTATTGTCCGTGGTGGATGATTATGGCCGCTTTGACGCCCGCCCCACGCTGTTGCGTGTGCGCTGCTATCCTCTCCGGGTCGATCAGGTCGGCGACAATCAACTTGTTGACTGGCTGACTGAATGCGTAAACCAAGGTTTAGTCCGACTATATGCGAAAAACGGAAAACCTCAGACGGAAGCTCTAACCGTAGCGGAACTATCGAACACGATCACGAAGTCTTCAAAGCGGCCTTACCTGGAGGTTCAGGACTTCAAGCAAAAGATCCGCGCCAAATCGAGCAAGTTTCCTGATCCGCCTGCGGGAATCCCAAATATGTACCCAGTAGACGCAGGGCAGACACAGTACACGTCCCAGACATGCGACGGGCGGATGCAGGACACATGTCTGGCATATGATGGGCAGATGCGCACGGAGGCGGAGACGGAGTCGAAAGTATTAACCGGAGGCTTGGAGGCGCAGGCGAAGACGAAAGCATTAACCGGAGGGTCGGAGGCGAAGGGTGCGGAAAAAATCCAATCCGCCGGGCCTCCGGTTGATAAATCATCAAAGCCGGGCCACCGGCCTTACTTCGAGGGAATCGCTGAACCTCGACCGGACACGCTGGATGCGGCCTATGACAAAGTCACAGTCCCGGAGATACTTGATGATGAAGACAGCCTCTGGGCTATCGAGGACCCGATCATTTTGGCCATGGCGGTTACACGTGATCGAAAGTCGCAATCATGGTTAGGGTGGGTCGGAATGGCGAACAAAGCACGGAAAATGCTGGGCCGGAAGGAGGCGGACCGGCGCTGGTGGGCGCTTTGTATTCAATTCTGGCATGAGGTTCAAGCTGGCGAAAAGCCGGATAGGCCCGGTGCAGCACTCACCGCACGCCTGACGAAGGAACTCGGATTAAAGAGATAGATTTGAGCAACCATCAAATTAGGAGAATTCATCATGAAGAGGAAGACGAGAATGCCCCAGTTGACGGGCCAGCGGACGGTATCCGAAACGGCGCATCGGTCACGGCGAATGAGGTCTGAAGGCGAGTTGCCCTTGGATCCGCGCCGGGATCGGGTCGCGCGGATAGTTGAGGGCCTGCAAAAAAGTATCCGGCACCGTGACGCCCTAAAACTGGGTGGGATGACATGGAGGGAGTTTCAGTCGGCATTGCCGCACTATCCGGATCTAGCAGAGATCTATGGTCCGATTGATGCCGCCAACACCCAGAACGCTTGCATGGGGTTCTCTTACGTGTGTCGGTTCATCGGCTCCAAATACCGTGACATCCTTCCCCAGATCGCCAATCCTCATCAGATCGTAGATCGCCACTTGCTGGCTAAGGCTCTGGAGGTTGCCGGTTTGTTGAGGGGGTGGATCGAGCAAGTTGAACAGATCGCCCGAGAGAGCGGTCATGAGCTGTAATGCCAAAAAACAAGAGCCTCGTGCGCGTCGCGCGCGCGCGCGAGCACGTGAGGACCAAGATCGCTTCCTCAATTGCTGGTATGAGTTGAGAAACCTGAAACTGGCCTTATTGAGCAGTGGTGTGAAATGGAATCAGATTCAGGCATGGCGACGATGGGATGCTGACTTTCTTCGGGCTTTTGAGATGACCAGGGAAGTCGTGGAGACCATTCGCGTGGAGGAATTTCAGGAGAGAATCATTCGACGCGCATTTGCGGGAAGTCCACGAGCCATAAATACGATGATCCGTATGTTCTGGCATGATCGTTTATGTCCGCTTTGTCAGCGTCCTAAAAACATTCAAGAGGGCAATTGCGGCAAAAAGGAAGAGCCACCACCGCAAAGTCCATAAGCCCAGCGAGCGACTGCCTGTTAATGTGTGGGTGGCGTGTGGGTGGATGTGTGGGGTTTTTGTCCCGGAAATTGCAGGATGTCCCGCATGTTGCAGATTTTGCGGAAAAGCGTGAGAATCGTCATAAGTGCATAAAAATAAGGGGTTTCCGTTGCCGGAAACCCCTTAAAATTGGTAGCGGGGCTTGGATTTGAACCAAGGACCTTCAGGTTATGAGCCTGACGAGCTACCAGACTGCTCCACCCCGCAATAAACTAATAACGATCCCCTTTTTGAGGATTCCTGACGAGCTATCCTCCTGCGGAGGACTCCACTCAGCAATCTTTATGGCGACGCACATCTATAACGACGCCTAAAGTAAGGTGTAAAGATACCGAAGTTTGATGGTTGTGCAATATTATTCTGTTAATTATTTTTTAATTTTTTCGAATATAGCTATTTTGCTGTCTGTTTTTTTAATCTTAAGCAGGTTGGGGAAAGACGCGATATCGGAAGTCGTTTGCGCAAGGTGCCAAGGCACGGCCTTTTCTTTCTCGTCCACGACGATCCAGCTCATATCAGGAATTATAGGTTTTCCTGCATGGTCACGTAGTGTCCAAATAAGCGTGCCTGCTTCGTCACGATGACATTCAAGCGTCTGGCCTGAAACTGCGTCATAATATCGCACAAGACACCCTGTGTAGCGTGAACGTGCTTCGGCAGCCATGCGATATTCCAGAGGCGCGTTGTCACCTTCCATAACATATAATCCGTGCACATCGTCATCCCCGGTGTGTACGCGCCATAACCCCAACGAGCGATCCAGTCGTTCCGATTCTTCGTCTTTGTAATCCCAACGCGGATCGTCCGGCAGCGTCAACGGCGGTCCGGTATGATCCAGTTCCTCTTCCCGCACGTGGCCGGTGACAATGTAGTGCTCCCATATCGTTTTCATTTGATTTTGCTTTACCTGGGGCCAAACATCCACAAGCCAACTGCGTTGAACGACAGAGGCCTCCACGCGCCGCGCATTCCACAAACAAAGGACCGAGGCATAGAGGGCGCTGTTGTCTGTCCCATATTCGTCGGGAAGCGCAGGGTCGTTAAAACGGCTAAAAGGAATAAGGGTCGCCTCGTCACGCGTGCACGCAACAATGTAAATATACAGCGGACGCGCCACGCCTTCTAATGGGGGTAATAACCGCACCTCGCCTTCCTTCACGTCGGAGGCAACGGTATGCCCTACAGGATGTGATGAAATCGCGTACGGAGTCGCGCGCGACGGCGCCGCGGCTTCCAATCGCTCGTCCAGCCGCCACGCAAGCAACCAGTCCGCTCCATGCCGGAGTCGTACTTCGGATACTTTGACGGTTTTACTTGGCGGCAATTTCATGTTTGTACATCGCTTTCTTCATGGCGTATGGCATGGTTGTTCATATACATAAAGAATTGAGCAAATTTGTTTTCCGCGCGAATCCACAAAAAAGTTAAATTATTTATTTCGCGCAGGATAAGACTGGTTAGTTTTAACCAGTCGGCGGGGGAATCCTCCGGATAGGTCTCTTTAATGTCATTGGCTACTTCGGTCCATACACGATTAACGTGTTTGCACAGAGCGGATTTTTTAGCGGAGGCAGCTTGTTCCACCAGCGGGTGCGCGAGGGAAATGCCGGCATCCCGCGCCAACAAGGCAATGCGCGTGCTGTGGGCTATATGAGGAAATCGCTCTTCGGCATGACGATGCGCCAAGGCGATCCATTCGTTTTCGATAATGGAATTCACGGGATGCTCATCCATAGATTCCTGCACCCAGGAAGGGGCTAGATCCAGCGGCGTCATAAATGATGCGGGACATTCACGGCGCACATATTCTCGCGCGACATCGCGCATTAAAAGAGAGGCTTTTGCTTCAAGCGGTTCGACGTCGGGTTGGTCGTGCCCAAAGGCTGATTCCGACAGCCAGGCTTTGTACCTTTTTCCGCGCTGCTCCTTTCCTATTTGCATAAACACCTCGAGCAGATGCCAGGCGTTGCTGTCGTCGGGGGAAAACCCGGGAGCGTTTGAGTTGCGCATAAGTATGGCGCGGTAGCGCGCAAATCTTTGCGTTCCGAAGGCTTTGAGACGTGCGCGCGTGTCTTCCGTACATCGTTCCACGGCGCATTGGGCGAACCATTGCGTCCAGTCGCCGCGGGTTGTTATGTGTGTATCCTCTTGCATGGAGGCTGATTGCGTAAAACTCTATGCGGGTCTAAAAACTTTTTTCAGATTTTTCCATTTTTTTGCGGAAAAAAACAATCCCCATTTCTTTAGGTCTATGAAAGCGACCTTCGGCGTGTGCCGGAGTAAACAAATTACAAGGGAGAATAGAACAATGAGCACATTAAATCATGTATTTCTTATGGGGAATCTGACGCGTGATCCGGAACTGCGAAAAACGCCTTCGGGCAGTACGTTATCATCTTTTGGATTGGCGGTGAACGAGCAATACAAAGATAAAGAAGGGCAGGCGGTGGAACGTACGCTGTTTATTGACGTTGTAACGTGGGGACGTCAGGCGGAAAGTTGCGCGCAGTACATGAAAAAAGGATCGCCGGTTCTTGTGGAAGGCAAATTACGTCTGGAGCAGTGGGAGACGGAAGACAAGCAGAAGCGCTCCAAACATACGGTGCAGGCCACGAGGGTGGCCTTTGTCGGTGGTCGTCGGGAAAAACCAGCCAAACCGGATGCGGAAAAAGAAGAAGAGGAACCTGTTCCGTTTGAGTAAACAAGAGGAAGGAGCCCAGATGAATACGCCATCACAACAAACATCAAGCCGCGGAGCGCGCGCCGAGCATCGGGGAAGACATATATGTTTTTATCATCCCACGATGAAAAATAGCGGTAGCGCCATGCGATTGGAGATGAGAATCAACCGCCCCGGTGAAGACCGGTACGATTGTTTTTTTCTTGAACTGGCGGCGCAGAAAACGCCGTTGGGGCGGGATGGGGACAAACGAACCGCGGCGACGTTCGATTGGGAAAATAAAATCACCGTGAAGCTGGACTTTACGGATGTCTGTGAATTCCTGACCGTATTGGAAGGCCGCGCGGAGCAAGCAGGTGGAACGCGCGGAGGATTATACCATGCCACGCGTTCGGGCAATACCTTGATCTCGTTTAAGCGTGATGCGGAAAAAAACACGTATGGGGTTTCTTTATCGCGTAAACAGGACGGGCAAGACGCGAAACGCATGCACATCCAATTGAGTCAATCAGAAGCTACGGGGTTGCGCTGTATTTTGCAGTACGGCTTGTTCGCGGTGTATTTCGGATCGGAGATGTTAGTAGGCGCGTGGCCTCAGGGCTAAAGCGCGAGATCTTCGTAAAGCGCCGTCATCAGCGCCCGGATACGGCGCTGATGGCGAGGCTCGCCGGGCATGCCGTTCATGATGATGGCGACTACAAGCCCATGTTCCGGATCAGCCATGCCTACCGACGATTGCGCTCCTCCGTGGCCAAAGACGCTAGGCGATGCGCGCTTGCCGAAGCTGTAAGGCACAGTGTCGGCGCCGTGCGCGTTGTTGTTAACCATAAAGCCGAGCCCCCAGTCCATGGTGTGACGGAAGGTTTCGTCATACAAGGCGCCACGTTGAGGGCTTGTCATAGTCCGCACAGTCTCTTGGGTTAGCAGCATGCTCTCGTCGCGCGACCAGCCAGCCAGCATATCTTCGTAAAAACGGCCCAGCGCGTGGATCGGGCCGCGTCCGTTGCGGGCGGGTTGCGGACGTTCAAGCGCGATGGAGGTGTTGGCAAAAGAATGGGGGGCCATCTGTCCTTGTTTTTGCGCGAAGATCATGCCAAGGCGCGAGGCGTGCTGTTCCTGAGCGTCGGCAGGCATGCCTATCCATGCGTCGTCTATTTTTAAAGCTTCGAAGATATCTTCCTGTACTACATCGGCGTACGGACGGTCCGTGACGCGCTGAATTATTTCGCCCAGCACATACCATGATCCGTCCAGGTGATATCCCGCTTTTTCCCCGGGCGTCCAGTCCGGCTCGGGCGCGAGCGCACAAATGCGTTGGATGGCATCCTCCCACGTTTCATCGGTCCATTCCGCGTCGGCATTGCGGAGTCCGGCTGTATGCGTTAACAGGTGACGTAAGGTTATGCGTTCTTTCCCATGGCGTCCGAACTCGGGAATGTAGGTAGCTACAGGTGCATCGTAGCGCAACGCCTTCTGTTCCATTAGACGGGCGATCAAAACGGCGGTTAATGGTTTGACCGAGGACATCCAGGGAAGAATGATATTGGAAGTCATCGGATGGTCCGGTCGTTCTTCGCCAATGGCTTCGTCGGCGACCACAGCGCTTTCCAGGGAAACATAAAGCTGCGCGCCCAGATGTAGATTGTCTTTTATCCCTTGTTCGATTAGGGCAGCCGTGCGGGGTAGGGCGGTGTCGTAGGTGCTCATGATGGGTCTCGGGAGTCAATCTGCGAGGGATAAATCTATTTGCAGGAGTATGTCTTTGAATCGCGGATCATGGCGTAATGTTTGCAAATCTTCATCTTTACGCATCCATGCGCTATCGCTATAGCCTAAGCGCACGGCTTGTTGCAAGGCTTCAAGCGCTTCGTCATTCGCTCCGGTGAGCGAAAGACTGCATCCGAGATTGTACCACACCAGCGAGTCATCGGGGCAAAGGGAGGAGAGTTTTTTATCTACATCCAAACCTTCTTCGATTCGTCCACTGGTTGTGTATAAATCACCCAAGGCTTTCAGCGCAAGAAGATGGTCCGGTATGCGCCGGTTAACCGATTCAAGGAACTGTATTTCAACATCCCTTTTCGCGTTGTTTTTGCGTACGGGTTTATAGGACATGCGCAGTCTTTCGGGGCGCATCAATTACCCGGAATGGTGCCGGGCAAATATCAAGGCCGCTGTTCGATGGGCACAAACTCCCGAAGGTTCGGGCCGGAGTAGACTTGACGTGGCCGACCAATTTTCTGGTCTTTATCGTCTTTCTGTTCCAGCCAGTGGGCGATCCATCCGGGCATACGCCCGATGGCGAAAAATACCGTGAACATATTGGTGGGGATCCCCATCGCGCGCAGGGTGATGCCGGTGTAGTAATCCACGTTCGGATATAAATTGCGCTCTTTGAAGTAATCGTCGTTAAGCGCCCGCTCTTCAAGCTGCATGGCGATGTCGAGCAATTCATCTTTGATGCCGAGTTTGTTTAACACATCCTGACACGCTTCTTTCGCAATGCGCGCGCGCGGGTCGTAGGATTTATAGACGCGATGACCAAAACCCATCAATCGGAAAGGATCGTTTTTGTCTTTGGCTTTCTCGATGCATTTGTCAATAGTCAACCCTTCCCGGCGTATGGCTTCCAGCATTTCGATGACCGCTTGGTTGGCGCCGCCGTGCAACGGGCCCCACAACGCGCAAATGCCCGCCGAAATGGATGCGTACAAGTTGGCGCCGGAACTGCCCACCAACCGCACTGCGGATGTCGAGCAGTTTTGTTCGTGGTCCGCATGCAGAATCAACAGTTTGTTGAAGGCGCGTACCTGGATCGGATCAATCTCATAATTCGCTACAGGCGAAGAGAACATCATGTTGAGAAAGTTCTCTACATACGTCAATTTGCTGCTGGGATAAATGTGCGGTTCGCCTATGGATTGTTTGTAGGACAATGCCGCAAGCGTGCGAATTTTGGAAAGCAGCCGGGCTACCGTCAGGTCAATTTCCTCGCTGGCGGGCATGTCCAGTTCGCGGTAGAAGCTGGACAGTGAAACTACCATGGCCGAAAGAATAGCCATGGGATGGGCATGTTCCGGGTAGTTCCGGAAAAAATTGCGCATATCTTCATGGATCAACGAATTCCGGTTGAGCAACCGGGAAAAGTGCGTCAACTGACTTTGATTGGGCAAGTACCCGTGCACAAGCAGGTACGCCACTTCAATAAAAGTGCACTGCGGGGCTAAATCTTCGATCGCATAGCCGCGATAACGGAGGATTCCTTTTTCGCCGTCAATAAACGTAATATTGCTAATGCACGACCCGCTGTTGCCATAACCGGGGTCGTAGGAGATCAGTCCCGTATCTTTGCGCAAGCTCTGGGCATTAATAGCGCGTTCTTTCTCCGTACCCTCAATCACAGGATACGAATACACCTTGCCCTCGTAATGAAGCTCTACATTACTTACTTGCTTGACCGGTTCCATGAATTTCTCCCTTGTGCCGTGCTAGGATTTGATTACGCTTTAACGACTTTGCCTGCTTTCAAGCAAGACGAGCATACAAGCTGGGCACGCACGGTCCCGCCTATATTTACTTTCATTTTTTGTAAATTAGGAAGGAAACGGCGTCGCGTTACTCCTGTGGTGTGTAAGCCGATGCCACCTTTTTTCTTCGGTAATCCCTTGCGAATGATTCGGTTGCCCGTCGCAGGACCTTTTCCACATATATCACATATTTTTGCCATATTATCTCCAAGTGAATTTGCCCGGGCACTATAAAAGCGCGGAAAAAGCCAAAGCAAGCAAAATTATGAATGATTTGTCGAGGATGCTTGTTGGTTATTACAGACATTAGTGTTAGATTTTACGTATGACAAGCATGATTCAGCTTGAAAATGCATATAAATTGCGTGTAGCCGATGCGTACCGTGACGCTATCGAAAGGCTTGCCGTGGCGGGCGTGGAGCAACCCGCGCTTGTATCGGGTTGGCTGTTGGCGTGGGTAACGGGCGAAAACCGACTCTCGCTTGCGTCCAGTCCTCGCATGCTAACGGAGGATCAAGCCGGGCGTTGGGAACATGCGTTACAGAGGGCCGCGCGACATGAACCGGTGCAATATATTACCGGATACACCGATTTCCGGGATCTGCGCATTCTATGCGATGCGCGCGCTTTAATTCCGCGCCCTGAAACGGAACAAGGCGTGGGGGTCGTGCTTTCGGATTTATGCTGGCAGAGCAACCCTGATCCTGTGTGCGTGGATGTCGGTACCGGCACGGGCTGTGTGGCATTGGCATTAGCGCGCGCGTTACCGCATGCGCAGGTTTGGGGACTGGACGTGGAGGAAGCGGCTTTGTCGCTGGCCCGAGAAAATGCGAACCACAACGCCTTGGCGGATCGTGTTGCATTTTGTCAAAGTGATTTGTTCCAGAATTGGGGAAGGGTGCAGGCCGATTTGGTTTTTGCCAATTTACCTTACATAGAGGCACCGGCATGTGCGCGTTTGCCCGAAACCGTGCGCTACGAGCCTATGTCCGCGCTTAACGGAGGCGAAGATGGCTTGGATTTTATTCGTGCATTAGTGCGTCAAGCCCCGTCGGTTATGCGTCCGGGAGGTCTATTATTCCTTGAAATAGGTTTTCAGCAAGGCGCGGCTGTGCGGGGAATGGTGGAGCATGCGGGGTTTCTGTCCGTCCAGGTTGTGCAGGATTGGAGCGGCAAGGACCGGTTTGTGCGAGGCGTGAAATCATGACAGGATCCAAGCCCTTGATTGCCCGATATCGCCGGATGCCGAGGAACAGTAACCCGTATATAGGTCCTATCATTGCGGTTAGCATTATCATTCTTTTTTTTCAGGCCCGGTGGATGGGACAACAAAAACGCGAATATATAGGAAGCGAAAGACCCCAGTGGGATCCTGCTTTTTGGAAAAGTTTGCGTAGTAAAGTAATCAACATTTATGAATGCGACCATTGCCAGGGGAATGGATTGCTTTCCGATCCCGACAACCCGGAGATACGGACTTTGTGCCCGATTTGTCATGGGGTGGGCTACCATGCGACGCGTCGCTACACCGAAGATGAACGCATGTGCGTGTCGTGCGGGGGCATGGGCCGCGTAATGGATGAACAGGGCCATGCGCGCCACTGTACGCGGTGCGACGGGCGCGGCGTGGTTGTGATTAACGATTGATTTCCATCGGTTTCTTTTTATAGTCCACGCAAGCATCAGGGAAAATTCCATGTTTGACCGATTAACCGGATCACTTCAAAAAATATTCAAGAATTTGCGCGGGTACGGCACGTTGACCGAGCGCAATGTACAAGATGCGCTTCGCGAAGTGCGCATGGCGCTGTTGGAAGCGGATGTGCATTTCGAGGTAGCCCGCACGTTTATTACTCGCGTCCGTGAAAAATGTCTTGGCGAAGATGTGCTGGATAGTGTCACACCCGGCCAGCAAGTCATCAAACGTGTACACGAGGAAATGATCGAATTGCTGGGTGGCGCGCGCAAGGATTTTGATTTTTCCGGCAAGCCCGCCATGGTGATGTTACTCGGACTGCACGGCGCGGGCAAAACCACCACAGCGGGAAAACTTGCGAAGCGCTGGAAAAAAGATGGAAAGCGGGTGCTGTTAACCGCGTGCGATATCCGGCGTCCTGCCGCGGTGGATCAATTGCGCATTCTTGCGGAACAAGCAGGCGTGGACCTTGTAACGCCCGAAAAAGGGGAAACCGTGCCGGCGCTGGCGGTGCGCGCGCGGCGACGGGCGGAATCGGAAGGGCACGATATACTTTTGTTTGATACCGGCGGGCGGTTTCAGATGGACGACGAACTTGTCGCGGAATTGGTGGCGCTGAAAGAAGCGGTGGAACCCGGCAATATTGTGCTGGTGCTTGATGCCGCGATTGGACAGGAATCCGTGGAAGTGGCCCGCTCGTTTCACGAAGCGCTTGGGTTGACCGGACTTATATTAACCAAACTCGACGGCGACGCGCGCGGTGGCGCGGCGTTATCCGTGCAGCACATTGCGCGCTGCCCGATTCTGCTGGTCGGCACCGGAGAACGCGCGGAAGATCTCGAACCGTTTTTCCCCGAACGCATGGCGTCACGCATTCTGGGCATGGGCGATGTCGTTAGCCTGGTCGAAAAAGCGCAGGCCGCCGTAAACCAGGATGATATGACGCGCATGGAGGAACGCCTCCGCAAAAACAGTTTTAATTTCGAGGATTTTCTTGAACAACTCGGCATGATGGAAAAAATGGGTCCTCTCGAAAATCTGATGGATATGCTTCCGGCTGGCATGCAAATGCCCGATCAAGTTAAACAAGGCATGACCGGCGATGCCACAAAAGAATGGAAACGCGCAAAAGCCATTATTCAAAGCATGACGGTCAAAGAACGGCGCAATCCGGATGTGATTAAAGGGAGACGACGCCAACGAATCGCGTCGGGCAGCGGTGTGACACTGGGCGATGTCAATGACTTGATGAAGCGCTTTGAACAAATGAAGCGCATGACCAAGCAAATGAAAAAAATGGAAAAAAGGTTGCGTCGAGCCCGGAAGTAGGCTAAACGATACTGCCTTTTTGACAGGCGAGTGGCGTAACCCTTAAACAAATGCACGGGTGCGCGTATTGTGAAGGAAGGATAAGGAATGTCCGTAAAAATTAGATTACGTAGGTTGGGACGCAACAATCGGCCCTTTTATCGTGTGGTAGCCACCGATTCCCGAAGCGGCACGCAAGGGCGCGTCATAGAAATTATCGGGTGGTATGACCCGAAAAAAGAAGGCCGTAATTTTTCGCTGAAAGCGGATCGTGTGGATTACTGGGAAGGCAATGGCGCCATTTTCTCGGACACCGTGAGCAGCTTGGTGAAAAAACTGCGCAAAGACAAAACGCTTGCGGTAGAAGCGCCGGAGCCCGTTGAAGCCGCGTCATGAAACAGCTTGTGCTTAACGTTATCCGCGCGCTTGTGGATCATCCGGATGCCGTGCGTTTGACGTCGGTCAGCGGAGCGGCCACGCATATCTTTGAATTGCGCTGCCATGATGATGACATCGGTAAAGTCATTGGCAAAGAAGGCAAAACAGTCAGTGCCATTCGCACATTGCTGAATGCAGTGTCGTCCAAGCAGGGACGACGCGCCGTGCTGGAAGTTGTGGAATAAGGCGGGTTCATGAGCGGACCGCTCAAGATGGACGTGGTCACTATTTTCCCCGGCATGCTGGACGGGTTTCTGGGTGAAAGCATTCTTAAACGCGCTATTCAGGCGGGGTTGATAGAAGTTGGACGTGTGAATCCACGGGATTTCACGACCGATGCGCATCGCACGACCGATGATCGTCCGTATGGAGGCGGCCCGGGCATGGTCATGAAGCCTGAACCGATATTTGAGGCCGTGGAGTCGGTTAAAACCGAAGGTGCGCGCATTATTTTGCTGTGTCCGCAGGGACGGCGCTTTGATCAAGCGGAAGCAAAACGATTGGCCGGCGAGAAGCATTTGATTATGATCTGCGGCCATTACGAAGGAGTGGATGAGCGGGTACGCGCAGGGCTGGTAACGGATGAGCTTTCGATTGGCGATTATGTGTTGACGAACGGGGCGCTGGCGGCGGCGGTAGTCATGGATGCCGTCGCGCGATTGGTGCCGGGCGTGCTTGGACATGAAGATTCGGCGGGTGATGAGTCGTTTAGCGGAGGGTGGCTGGAGTACCCACAATACACCAGGCCGCCGGAGTACCGGGGGATGGCGGTCCCGGACGTGTTGAAATCGGGCCATCACGAAGCGATTGCGCAATGGCGCAAAGAGCAGGCCAAGGAACGCACGAGGCGTGTAAGGCCGGATTTGCTAAACGAATAAATGAAGTATGATTTCAGATTGACGAACAGAAGCGGACAACGCATGATGCCGGGCCGCAAGTAAAGGAAAAGACGATGAAAGCAGCGATACTCGATAAAATCAATCAAGAACAATTAAAGAAAGATCCAATCCCCCAATTTGACGTGGGGGACTCGGTCAAAGTGCATGTGCGCATTCGCGAAGGTGAAAAAGAACGTATTCAGGTTTTTACCGGCGCTGTGATTGCGCGGGATGGAACCGGCGCCACGGAAACTATCACAGTCCGTCGTGTCTCCTACGGGGAAGGAGTGGAGCGCGTATTTCCTCTCCACGCGCCTACCGTCGCAGCCATTGAATTGGATCGTCCGGGTAAAGTGCGTCGCGCGAAATTGTATTACCTTCGCAAACTAAGCGGTAAAAAAGCCCGCATTAAAGAAAAACGCACGGCCTAATCAAGTAGGGCTGCACATAGGCCGGGTTTACCGATCCGGCAAGGCTTATGCTCACCTACGAAATGGAAGTATGGCAAACGGGCGTAGCGCGTGTTGCCGGTGTGGATGAAGCGGGGCGTGGCCCTTTGGCCGGTCCGGTATATGCCGCTGCGGTTATTTTTGATTCCACCAGCTTCCCGGTTGCTGCCGATGAATGGGAAGGTTTGACGGACTCCAAGCAATTGACGTTTCAGCAGCGCGAAACGTTTTTTATGCGTTTGACTCAACATCCCCGCGTTCAGTATGCCATCGCGGAATGCAGCGTGGAGGATATTGACCGCTTAAACATTCTACGCGCCACGCAAGCTGCTATGGCGCGCGCGTTATCCATGCTGGAACCTTTGCCCGATATCGCGCTTGTGGACGGATTGCCGGTGGTCGGATTGCCTTGCGCCAGCCGTGCCATTGTTAAAGGCGATAGCGCAAGTCTATCCATTGCCGCCGCGAGTGTGCTGGCTAAAGTCGCGCGTGACCGTTTTATGATGCAGTTGGATAGCGAATATCCGGGCTACGGTTTTGCGCAGCACAAAGGGTACGGAACGCGCGCGCACATGGAAGCGCTGCGTATGCTGGGTCCTTGTCCGCAACACCGCCGCTCTTTCTCGCCGGTGGCCCAGCGCCTTTTCGATTTTTAATGGGCTTCCAACTCGCTTAATTCATCCATTTCGCGCAGATATTCAAATATGCGGCCTGCTTCGGCTTCGTCGAGTTTGCTTAACGCAAAACCGACATGCACAATCACGTAATCACCTACATGCGCATCGGGCACACACGATAAATTCACACGCTTGATAACGCCGTCAAAATTGACCCGCCCTTCGCGAAGCATCGGGTCTTCGCCTTCGATCGAAATGATTTTGCCAGGTATAGCTAAACACATACGTTCCTTTCCGCGGCCACGGAAGCCTGACCGAGCGATATCCCGCCATCATTGCAGGGCACATGGCGATGCCAATACGGGCATAGCCCCCGCGCGCGTAGCGCGTCAATAGCGCATTCAAGCAAGAGTTTATTCTGAAAACAGCCGCCGGACAAGACGATTTGTGAATTTCCGGATTGCGCGGCGATCGCCGCCAGGGCATCGGCCAACCATGCATGAAAACGCCATGCCAGAACTGCGCGGCTCTCGCCGTTTTGAAACTCGTTACACATATCCAGCATCAAGGGACCCCAATCCAGCATAGAGCCCGAGACCATGGCCTTAACCGGTTTTTGTTTCGACGCGGGACACTGCATCGCGACATATTCCAATTCCATGGCGGCTTGCCCTTCAAACGAGCACTGCTGTCGTATGCCCAGCAAGGACGCCGCCGCATCAAACAATCGCCCCGCGCTAGTTGTAAGCGGCGCGTGTGTGCCCTGCGCGATAACGTGGAGAAGAATATCCCGTTGCTTGGGCGAAAAATGTGTAAACATCGGCATGTCCCGCGTTTTTTGCAGCGCATCGTTCCCGAATAATTCAACCAGAACACCCCACGCGGCGCGAGCCGGTTCCCGCGCGGCTTGATCGCCCCCGGGCAAACGGAAAGGGCGTAGATGGCCGACGCGCTGATACGTGCTGCGCGTAGCGCGAAGAAATTCCCCACCCCAGATTGTGCCGTCCGCGCCATAGCCCGTGCCGTCCCACGCCACGCCCAGCACCGCGCCTTCCAACCCGTTGTCCTCCATACACGAAACAATATGCGCGTGATGATGCTGAACAGGTATGACCTGCGCGTCACGGGCATGCGCGTAGGCCGTGGACACATAATCCGGATGCATGTCGCACGCGATGCGGGCGGGGCGGACATGATATAAGCCCGAAAGCATTTTAATCGCTTCCTGAAAAGCGTGTTGGGACGGTAGCGTTTCCAGATCCCCGATATGCTGACTTATTATCGCGTCGGAGCCGTGCAAAAGCGTTACCGTATTTTTCATGTGCCCGCCAACCGCCAGCAGCGGTTCCTGCGTGCTCGCACGCGTATGCACAGGCGACGGCGCATAGCCGCGCGCGCGCCGCAGCATCATTGGGCGTCCGGCCATCCAGCGCACCACCGAATCATCCACCGAACGCGCAATAGGGCGATTATGCATCAGAAAACCGTCCGCAAGAGCGCCTAAACGCGCGCGCGCATCTTCGTTGTCATAACAAATCGGCTCATCGGAAAGATTACCGCTTGTCGCAACCAAAGGCGCATTAAAATCGTGAAGCAACAAATGATGCAACGGCGTATACGGAAGCATGACCCCGAGCAATGGATTACCCGGCGCCAAGCATCGCGGAAGTGTGTCTGCTTTGCGCAACGCCAAAACAATAGGCGCTGCGGTTGATTGCAAAAGCGTAGCTTCTTCGTCGGATACCTCGCAATGCTCCCGTAGGACGTCAAGGTTGGGGAACATCAACGCAAAAGGTTTTTCATCGCGCCGTTTACGTTCGCGTAACCGCAGCACGGCCTCTTCCTGAAAGGCATCCACGCAAAGATGAAAACCTCCCAGTCCTTTTACCGCGATGATATGCCCGTCGCGCAAACGACGCACGGTTTCCTGTAGCGCTTCGTCCCGACGGTGTGTGACCGCGCCGCTTGCTTGTTCAAACCAAAGATGTGGGCCGCATGCGGGACAGGCATTGGGTTGCGCATGAAAGCGGCGATCGCCGGGGTCCTCGTATTCCGCCTGGCATGCAGGGCACATCGTAAAATCGCGCATGGTCGTATGAGCGCGGTCATACGGAATACGATGGAGAATGCTGTAGCGCGGCCCGCAATGCGTGCAATTAATAAACGGGTAACGATACCGCCGGTTGGTTGAATCGAATAATTCCCGCAGGCAATCAGGGCACAACGCCATATCCGGCGTAAGACATGCGGTAGGGGGCATGGATGTATCGCTTGCTTGAATCGTAAAGGATGACAGATGCGCTACGTCCACGGCTTCTGTTTCGCACCGGACCACGCGCATGGGCGGAGGACTGCTTTTAAGTGCATTAATAAACGACGCAACACAATCGGCACGACCTTCCAGATGTAAACGCGCGCCTTGCCCGTCGTTTTTGACCCACCCCTGAAGCGCGTATGCACGGGCAAGCCGAAGGACATACGGGCGAAATCCTACGCCCTGCACCTGTCCGGTGACGCGTACCGTGAATGCAACGATGTCCGGGTAATCGGTTTTCATGGCTATTGTCCGTAAGATAAAGCATGATAAACCGACTTACGAGTAGTCTTTTTATTGAACAATTATCCACATGAGTATTCTAAAACGCAAAGGAGAATAGCGCCGTGCATGGCAGACGGATTATCACCATCATAGTTTCACTGTTCGCTTTTGTTGCCGCGACGTGGGCGGAGAAAAGCGAATCCGTAAGGTCGGAATACGTGGAAGTTACTTTGCTTTCCAGCGTAGCTTCCGTGCAACCAGGCAAGCCCTTTGACGTGGGATTGCGCCTCGCGCATGATCCAGACTGGCACACGTACTGGATTAATCCCGCCGATTCCGGACTCGAAACGATGCTTGCGTGGACGTTGCCCGAAGGATTCAGCGCGGGCGAAGCCCGTTGGCCGTATCCCCAGCGCATTGTCATGGATCCATTGGTTACGTTCGGGTACGAAGGGGACATCATGGCTCTGGTCACCATTACGCCCCCGGACGACCTTGAACCAAGTGAGGACATCACGCTGTCATTAAAAGCCGAGTGGCTGGAATGCAAAGAAATATGTCTGCCCGGTTCGGCGGAATTGTCCATGACGCTTCCCGTGGCTACCGGGGAGCCAAGCCGCGCGCACAGCGCGTTGTTTGAGGAAGCGGAACAACGTATGCCGTGGAGGGAATCCGGTTGGACGTTTCGCGCGTTTATGGATGAAACCACTATCCAAACGCTGGCTTTTCCGCCGGAAACGTTTTCAACATCTGTAGAGACCGCCGAATTTTTCATCCAAGACACGGAAGTCATTCAATATTTGCCTTCCCAGAATTGGACATGGGATGACGCACTGGAAGCGTATCGCTTTACGTTAACGCGGGATGCCTCTTTTGATACCGAGCCGAACCGGTTACGCGGTGTGCTGGTGCGTGACGAGGGCTGGGACGATGCAGGCACGCGAAACGCTATTTGGGTAGACACGGAAATCGAGCCCAGGTCGGCGATGCCCTCAGGCGCATCCGGCTCTACCGCGTTTGAAGGAATGAATCTTCCCAAGGCATTGATCTTCGCGTTTATAGGCGGCATGATTTTGAATCTTATGCCGTGCGTGTTCCCGGTGATTTCGATGAAAATCATGGGCTTTGTGCAGCAAGCGGAGAAAAGCCGCGCGCATGTGTTGCAACATGGGTTGGTTTTCGCGGGCGGGGTGCTGGTTTCGTTTTGGGCTTTAGCCGGGTTATTGATTGCGTTACGCGCGGCAGGCAATCAATTGGGTTGGGGTTTCCATTTACAGTCCCCGGTTTTTGTCGGCTTCATGGCTTCGTTGTTTTTTGTGTTCGGGTTGGTTTTGTTCGGGGTATTTGAAGTAGGCACATCCCTGACCGGGGTAGGGCAATCGGTGACAAGCGGATCGCGTTCCTCTTGGGCGGGTTCTTTTTTTAGCGGGGCTTTGGCCACCGTGATTGCCACGCCGTGCACGGCGCCGTTGATGGGGCCTGCGCTTGGTTTTGCGTTAACGTTGAGCGCCTTTGAAGCTTTGCTGGTATTTACAATGCTGGGCGCGGGTATGGCTTTTCCTTATGTGCTGTTGTCCGCCTATCCCGAATGGCTCAAGCGGATTCCAAAGCCGGGCCCTTGGATGGAGACGCTGAAGCAAAGCATGGGCTGGCTGTTGATCGCAACGGTGGTATGGCTGGCCTGGGTGTTAAACGTATCGGCGGGAGGCGATGCCGTGATTGTCTTGGTGGGCATGTTGTTTGTCTTTGGATTAAGCGGATGGATCATCGGGCGCTGGGGCGCGCTTGTACGCGAAAAGCCCGTGCGTGTTGTCGCGAAAAGCCTCGCTGCATTACTGATGCTGCTGGCGTTATCCGGCGGCTTATCGGCGCTGAAATTGTTGACCCCTGCCGAAGGCGCTCAGGAAGGGGCAACATCGGCCAGTGGATTTCCGTGGGAGCCGTTTAGTGTGGAACGCTTTGACGCGTTACGGGAGGAAGGCAAGCCGGTTTTTGTGAATTTTACGGCCGCGTGGTGTTTAAGCTGCCAAGTAAATGAGCGCGTGGCATTTTCGTCGGAACGCGTGCAAAAGCGTTTTGAAGAATTGGGCATTGTAGCGATGAAAGCGGATTGGACGCGACGCGACGACGTGATTGCGGGGGTGCTTGCGCAGTATGGTCGCAGCAGCGTCCCGTTTTATTTGTTGTACGGCGAAGGCGTAGATCGCGATCCGGTTACGTTGCCTGAAATCCTTCGTCCCGGCATTGTATTGGACGCGCTGGACAAATTGTGATATACTACTATGTTCCGTCGGAACCCGCATGACGGAATATCCATGAATAATGCGGGATAAAGCTTGGAGGCACATGGTATGATGAAGAACATATGGAAAGGATTGCTGGCTACCGCTTTGGTTGTTGGCATATCGCAAACAGAACCGGTATACGCAGCCGCGGAAGTGGGAGCAAAAGCGCCTGATTTCACGGCGAAAGATATCGAAGGCAATACGCACTCGCTGTCGGATTTTGAAGGCAAGTACGTCGTGCTGGAGTGGATCAATCACGGCTGTCCGTTTGTGAAGAAATTCTACGGCGCGGGCGAAATGCAGCGTTTGCAGAAAAAATGGACGGACAAAGATGTCGTGTGGCTTGCGATTTGTTCCTCAAAAGAAGGAGCTCAAGGTTATTACTCCCCCGAAGATGCGAAAAAAGTAAGCGAAGAAAAAGGCGCGAATCACACTGCGTATATTTATGACGCTTCCGGGGATGTCGGGCGTCTGTATGGCGCGCGTGTAACGCCGCACATGTATGTGATCAATCCCGAAGGTGAATTGATTTACCAAGGCGCGATTGACAGCATTCGTTCCGCCAATCCCGCAGACATTGACAAAGCAGAAAATTATGTCGAAGCTGCTTTGGAAGCGGACATGGACGACAAGGAAGTTAAAGTGTCCAGCAGCAATCCGTACGGTTGTTCTGTAAAATACTAAGCAATCATTCAGTAGAATGTGATGGGGCGGAGTGGCATGCCATTCCGCCCCTTTTGCGTTAACCAATCCGTTCCTCCAAGCACATAGCTTCTTTCGATACCGACCCCGATCACAAACCTCCCACACCCATACTTCTTCCTTTAACCCACTAACCAACTCCTAACCCAATCCTCGCACACTTGTAAACGCCTTCTAGCAAAGTCGAGCATGAAACCCAATGTAGGCCGGGTGCTTTTATCCGGCGCAGCGAAGGAGAAACAGGTCATGACCGAACAACAAAAAGTGTCGAAAGCCGATTTGCATGTGCATAGCAAGTATTCGGACCGGCCCAGCGAATGGTTTTTGCGAAAAATCGGATCCCCCGAAAGTTTTGTTGAACCACTGGCTTTGTATGAAAATGTGCGACGACGCGGCATGGACTTCGTCACTATCTCCGACCACAACGAAATTCGCGGCGCGCTCGAAATCGCGCATCTGCCCAACACGTTTATCTCGTGCGAAGTCACGACGTATTTTCCCGAAGACGGCTGCAAAATCCACTGTCTCGTAACCGGCATAACTGAACGCTGGTTTGAGGATATTGACCGGCTGCGCGTGAACATTTACGACTTCCGCGATTATCTCGTAGCCAACAACATTATATATTCCGTTGCGCACCCGTTATTCCGCGTCAATGACCGTCTGACCATTGAGCATTTCGAAAAATTATTGCTTTTGTTCAACCGCTTTGAAGGCATCAACGGCTCGCGTTGTCATCGCGCCTGCCAGTTGGCCAACGTGGTCATGGAAAATCTGACGCCGGAAATGATCAGCGATATGGCTGAACGCCACAAAATCACTCCGCTTGGCGACACGCCATGGAAAAAGACTTTGACGGCGGGCAGCGACGATCACAGCGGCTTATACGCCGCGAACGCCTACACCGTCACTCCGCACGCAGCCACGGTTATGGATTATCTGGAACACCTCCGGCAAGGCCGTCATTGGACCGGCGGGCAGGGCGGGTCCAGCTTGCGACTGGCGCATAGTTTTTATCACATTGCCTACAGCTATTACTGCGCGCGTTTTATGGGCGGCGCGTCTAAAGATGCGTCGGTTATCGGCGCCATGCTGCGCAAAATGGCCGGCGAGCGACCCGCGCCGGAAGCCGGGTTCCGCGCGTTTGTGTCCAAGCCTCTGACCAAACTAGCCATGAGCCTGCGCAAACGACGTTTAAACGAAGTGGAGCGGTTGCTGGTGGACGAATTTACAGCCATGGTGGATGAAGCCGAAAACGCCGACCCGCTATCGTCCGGCGTGGATCAACGCAATTTTAAATCCGCCTGTCGCATCAGTCATCAGGTTAGTTTCGCTTTTGCGCAGCGCTTTATCTCCGAAATTAAAAAAGGCAACTTGCTCGAAAGTCTGCAATCCATTTCGTCGCTTGGCCCGGTTATGCTTGGCATCGCGCCGTATTACACGTCGTTTCATACCCAGCATAAAGACGAACGGTTTCTGAAACAATTCGCGGCGCATTACCCCGCTACGCAACATCTGAAAAACAAAAGCGGAAAGAAGTTATGGGTTACCGACACGTTTAGCGATGTCAACGGCGTCGCTCGCACGATAAATACCATGGCCTCCATTGCGCATAAGCGCGGCGAAGATCTGACGGTACTGACGTGCCAGGAGCAGGAGCCGGAAACGGAATGCCCGGTGATCAATTTTAAACCAGTCGGGGTTTTCTCCTTGCCGGAATACCAGTCGCAGAAATTGGTGTTTCCGCCGTTCCTTGAAATCATGGAATATATCGAGCGGAACGATTTTGACGAAATTATCATTTCCACGCCGGGCCCGGTTGGCTTGGCCGCGCGCGCGGCCGCCAATGTATTTGGGTTGTCTATGAAAGGCATATACCACACCGATTTTCCGGGCTACATTGCGCATTTTACCGAAGACACGAATTTGCAGGGCATGACCGAGCGGTACATGCTGTGGTTTTACGGGGAGATGGAAAAAATTTATGTGTCCAGCGATCATTATCGCGCGCAGATGGTGGACATGGGGTTTGATCCGGCCAAATTGGATGACTTGCCGCACGGCGTGGATTTGAATCAGTTTAATCCGTCGCACCGTTCGCCGGACTTTTTTGACAAATACGGTGTGAACGGCAGCTTCAAATATATTTATGTAGGCCGCGTGTCGAAAGAAAAGAATCTGGAAGCCATGCTGGAAGGGTTCAAAGGCATGGCCAATCAAGGCGAAGCTGCGGATTTAATTGTAGTGGGGGATGGCCCGCACTACGAGGAGTTAAAAAAGCGGTATCAAAGCGAGCATATTGTTTTCACGGGGTATTTGACCGGTGACGATTTAGCCCGTGCGTATGCCAGCGCCGATGTGTTTGTATTTCCGAGCATGACCGATACCTTTGGCAACGCGGTATTGGAAGCGTTGGCTTCGGGCTTGCCCACGATTGTATCGGACAAAGGCGGTCCGCCCGAAATTGTCCGACGTCAGGCTGCGGGGTTGGTTGTGGACGCGCGTCGTCCCCAGGCGTTGGCGGATGCCATGCTTAAACTCAAGACCGACAAACAGCTTCATGCCGATATGGTCAAACGCGCTTTAGCCACCGCACAAACCAGCACGTGGGAACACGCTGTGGATCTCATGCTGAAAAAATCCTGATCCTCTGCGGCCACGGGGGATCGTGTGTGAGTATGTGCGTATGTGGGTGCGTGGGCACTGAACTTCCGTACGCTCAAACGTGCAATCTCCGACACTGAGATTTGGAAGTCACCAATGGGGGGGCGGGATCGAAATCGGCATCAGGTCTCGTCCACCATGGATAGCTGGACAACCGGTTGGACTAACATCTATAGTTCTTCGAGAAATGAGGCAGCGCTAAAAGGTCAATCATGAACATCCCTGTGGTTAATGCGGATATTTCCCATGTAGTTTGGGATTGGAACGGCACGTTGTTTAATGACGCGTGGTTATGCATGGACGCGATGAACACGCTTCTGAAAGATCGGGGGCTTCCGTTGCTTACGCTCGAACGTTACCAGCGCGCATTTGATTTTCCCGTAATTCGCTATTACGAGCGGCTAGGATTTGATTTTGAACATGAATCCTTTGAAAAGCTCGGCACGCTTTTTATTCAACAATATGAGCAACGGCGTTTGGAATGCGATTTGCATGATGGAGCGTTGTGCGCTCTCCAACACGCCCGCAACGCCGGTGTAAGCCAATCTGTTCTGTCCGCGTATAAAAAAGACACATTGGATTCGTTGTTAACACATTTCGGTATCCATGCCTTTTTTAATGATGTGGTGGGACATGCCGATCATTATGCCACAGGGAAAGTAGAGCAAGGCTTGGCCTGGATGCGCGCAAGCGGGGGGAATCCCGCGGAAACATTACTGATTGGCGATACCGTGCATGACCATGAAGTGGCGTCGGCGATGGGCATTCATTGCGTGTTGATCGCAGGCGGTAATCAGGATAGAGAGCGTTTGCTGGCTTGTGGGGCGCCTTTGTTCCCGAGTTTACGCGCATTCATGGAGACGTGGCCGCTCGACGTAACCGGTCCATGATAGCCGCGCCTAGTCCTTTGTCTTCGCAAGGCCGAACCACAATAGAATCTACGTTGGAATGATCCAACCGATGCATCGCCGCGAACAAATGTTGTGCGGCAACAGACAGATTGCCGTCCGGCGCCAATTCCTCGACTACGGCGTAGCGTGTATCACCTGGCATCCGCTGTACGGTTAACAAGCCCATATGCTCGCAACCGGATTCTTTGCCGGTTTCAAAACGCAACGGTTTGCGTGGCGCGTAATGCTTATCCAATTGACCCGGGGCATCCGGCCGCGACGCGCTGATGCGCCGCTGTATGGAATGACCCAGCGTTTGTTCAATGTCTTCCGGCGCAAGCGCGCCCAAACGCAGAATAACCGGTTCGCGTTCATCCAGTCGCACAATAGTGGATTCAAGCCCGCGGGTGGTGGACCCTCCGTCTAGAATCATGTCAATCCGGCCGGACAATCCGGCCATCACATGATCCGCATGCGTGGGGCTGATTTGTCCGAAACGGTTGGCGCTGGGCGCTGCGACGGGCGCATGGACTGCCCGCAACAAGTCCAGCGCGACGGGATGAGCGGGAATACGCACGGCAACGTGGCGTAGCCCCGCCGTGACGATATCGGGCACACACGGCTTGCGCGGCAGGACAAGCGTCAACGGCCCCGGCCAGTAACAAGTAGCCAGTTGCTCCGCCAAGTCGCTCATGACAGCAAGTTCCCGGACTTGATCCAGCCCGGCTACATGTAGAATCACGGGATCAAACGAAGGCCGTTCTTTGGCTTCATAAATTTTTGCTACGGCATCCGGATTTAAACCAAGCGCGCCGAGACCATACACGGTTTCGGTAGGAAAGGCCACCAGACCGCCTTGACGCAGTATATCCGCCGCGCGCGTGAGCGCCCCCGGCGTATCCGCTTTAACCATGACCGTGTTATAAATGTTCAATAACTCCTCATTCCCAACTTCTCACCTCTTACTTCCAACTTCATACTTCTAACTTCATACTTCTTACTTCTTACTTCTAACCTCCAACTCTTAACTTGACCCTATACCGGCGTGAATCTACCTTGATGGGCATCTTATGCAATCTGTGGATGAACAAGTAAATCTGATAACGGCCCGAAGTGTGGATTTAATTTCCATGCCCGAGCTCCGTCACAAATTAGAACGATCCTTGAAAGAGCACAAGCCGTTACGTATTAAGCTTGGCGCCGATCCTTCCGCGCCCGACATTCACCTCGGGCATGTTGTTGCTTTAAATAAACTCCGCGAGTTTCAGGATATGGGGCATACCGTGGTTTTTATTATTGGCGATTTTACAGGCATGATCGGCGATCCTTCCGGGCGTTCCCAAACCCGTAAGGCGTTGTCGCGTGAGGACGTCAAAGCCAACGCCCGCAGCTATGAGGAACAGGTATTCAAGATTTTGGATCCAGAGCGCACCGAAGTCCGTTTTAATTCGGAATGGTTAGCTCCGAAAACTTTTGAGGACGTCATCCGGCTTGCCGCGCATGTAACGGTGGCGCAGATGCTTGCGCGTGAAGATTTCTCGAATCGGTATGCCACCAACCAGCCTATTTCTTTGGTGGAATTTCTGTATCCGTTGGTTCAAGCCTACGATTCGGTGGCCATTCAGGCGGATATTGAAATCGGAGGGACGGATCAATTATTTAATTTATTGCTAGGACGCGAACTGCAAAAAGCGATGGGGCAGGAACCGCAGGTTGTCTTGACGCTTCCTCTTCTGGAAGGGTTGGATGGCGTCCAGAAAATGAGCAAAAGCCTGAATAATTATGTAGGCGTGTCGGATGCTCCCGGCCAAATGTTCGGCAAATTGATGTCTGTTAGCGACGAGTTGATGTGGCGTTATTTTGCATTGGTGTTGTGCTTGTCGGACGATGAAATTGCGGCGTTAAAATCCAAACATCCCCGCGAAGCAAAAGATGAATTAGGGCGGCGCGTGGTGTCGCGATTTCACGGATCGAATGCCGCGCAAGCAGCGAGTGAAGAATTTGCGCGTGTGTTTTCGGAACGCCAGACTCCCACCGATATGCCTGAAATACCGGTCGGCGCGGAAGCCGTGGGAATCCTTTCTTTGCTGGTCCTGGCGCAATTAGCCCCGAGTAATAGCGAAGCGCGACGGTTGGTGCAGCAAGGGGCTGTGCGCATGAATGACGAGCGTGTGCTGGATCCAAAAGCTTCGATTACGCCATTGGACGGCATGATCCTCAAAGCGGGCAAACGGGGTTTTGCGAAATTGATAGTGGATCCAAGCCGCTAAATAGTCACAACATTGGCTCCGGCGACAGGACTCGAACCTGTAACCTAGTGATTAACAGTCACCCGCTCTACCATTGAGCTACGCCGGAAATGTTTTGCGCGAGAAGTAAGGCGTAAAGATTAAGGACATGACACACATTGTCAAGTCTCAAGGATGTTTTTCCTTTGGTCTTAAAGGTTGTCCGTTTTCCCCGGCGAGTTCCTTGATTTAATACGCTAATACATAGGCCTTAAAGGAACTTTTTCACGCTAAGGAAAAACGACGACTATTATAAGGGCGCCCCCGGTGGCGTGCGTGCCGGTTATGTAGGAGACTCGCGATAGCGTTGCATTGAGCAGCCAAAACAACAGAAGAAACCAAAAAAAGAAAGGCAGGAGAAAAATGAAATATTGGTTAAGCGTACTGACGGCAGTTTGTTTGGGTATCATTGGATTCTCCACCGCAGGATGTCAACGGGGAGAGGACGCCGGTGAAGAAACGATGGATACCATGGAAGAAGCTGGCGAAGAAACCAAGGATACCATGGAAGACGCCGGTGAAGAAACCATGGATGCCGCCGAAGAGGCAGGCGAAGAAACAAAAGACGCGGCAGAAGATGTTACGCAATAATGCCACGATAATACACAATAAGGAGAAATAGCATGCTTTCATGGACACTCACATTTTTGATTATTGCGCTGATTGCAGCGGCACTTGGTTTTTCCGGCGTTGCGGGAGCGGCCTCTGGAATTGCGCAGGTTCTGTTCTTCATATTCCTGGTTCTATTACTGATCTCGCTTGTTGCAGGTGTCCTGCGCGGCAGGAAACCTCCGGCATAAGCCTACATATCAACAAACCGAATTAAAGCGTCCGACCCGCTTTATGATAGTATCCGGTATGATGAGGGACATAGATATATTGTAACATCAACAGTATCTATTTGAAATGGAGGATGTTACAACCACAATTGGGCATTAATAAAGCCAGAGATTCTATGTCCCTCATGCTCTGCATCGTCAGAGAGCTTTTGACGTCAAGCTAACCGATCCGACAGATTCATTTACTTTGTCACCGCACCGTCGTATCAGAGATCGGTTCTCCCGCCAATGCTTTGATAAAAGCGGCTAAAGCGCAGGGCTCAGTCAGCGTGTCGGGACGTTCATGCAGGCTGTATGTCAGTGTGTTTTCTATCGTTTCCCCCGTAGCGAGAACGCGTTCGGGACTCATGGTTTCAATTTCAGAATATCCAAGCCCCCCGCTGGAAAAAATTTGAAGGACACAGCCACCGTCGGGATAGGTATCGCCTTCTTGTTCTTCATTCGCGATGCGCACAAGTAAAATCCATGGTCCTTTCACGGCGGCGATCCAGCTTCGTTGTGAATCGGATCCAAATTTATGTTCGCCCCCCATCCGCGCATCATAGACCGCCACATCCTCACACCGTGAGATTTCATTGGAAGGATATGCATGCATCAGCGCAATGAGGCCTGTTGGTTCAAACGACGAATGGGCGTCTACAGGCACAAATACCATCTCGGCTTTATCCATTTGACTGATGTGCCACAACGTGAAGGGAATTTTGCTTTCGCCTGTTTGTTCGATCCGCTGGCGCACGGTGAATACGGATTGCGTGGCGTCGAGGCGCAGCGTGCGTGTTATGTGAATATGAAAAGGTTCGCCGAATGCCCGTTCCATGCGCGCATGGCTGGCTCCGTCGGCGCTTCGCCACGCGCGCGTGGTCCATGTTCCTCCGTCCAGATCAGGGTGGGGGGGCCATGACCGCTGATGAAACGAAGCCCAATGCGGTTGCGCGACAGGCCATATCCAGTCCCCGCCATAATTAGGCCAGGACGTAGCGCGTGTTTCGCGATCCGCGACCGCACCTACCCACTCGGCGTTCACGCGCAATAAATTATTCGTCTCATAGCCTCCGAGATGCATGATACGCCCGAGTTCAGGCACAAGAACGACGTGCATGTTGGCATGCTGCAAATAGTAAGCGTTGGTCCATCCGTGATAGTCCCGGGCGACCAGCGGTGCCACGGGAACATCCTGATCCATCGGCGCATCGGCATAAACAGCGCTTAAGGCCGTCGAGCAGATGGGTATGAGACGCAACCCTTGTATAATTCGGAACACGTTCATTCCGGTTTATTTCCAAATAAATGAATAAGCCAACGGTCGGTATGCCGTGCCCATGATGCTTCGTTATGCTGACCTTGCGGGTCTTCTTCAACCATAAGCATAGGGCCTGTGTGTACCCCTTTCTCATCCAATAAATGCAGCATGGTGTGCATACCCGTGGATAACGTGCGTTCCAATTCGTCGTCTTGCCCGCAATAGAGATACAATTTTATGGCAGGAGCGGCGGATGCGTCCTTTACCAGATCAAGCAGGAAACGATCCTCTTTGTAGTCAAACGCAGGCGAAAGACAGGCTGCCCCAAAAAAGATGTCCGGCCGTGACCACGCGGCATAAAAAGCAAGCCCGCCTCCCATGGAAGCGCCGGCAATGGCAGTGGCGCCACGGTCATGCAACGTGCGATACTGCTCGTCAATCATGGGCTTGAGTTCATCGGTCAGAAATGACACATACGCGCCACCTAATTGCGATGGATTATATTCAATGAACCGGTCAGGGGAACTGTAAACGCCAACCACAATGATTTCCTGCAATTGTTTTTCTTTGATCAACTTGGTACACCACTCGTCTACTTCCCAGTCCTGATTATAAGTGGACGTGGTCGGATCGAATACCTGTTCGCCATCCTGCATGTATAGCACCGGATAACGTCGGTCCGTCTCCAATTCATACGAAGGCGGAAGCCAGACAATCACCGTGCGGGCATGACGCAGATGCGCGCTGGTTACTTCGGTATGCACGCGATAGTTTCCGACAATACGTGGATGTTTAATCCGCGTGTCATTCCATTGAGGAATGGTGTGCTTAAACGTGACAGATGTTTCCTCCGCGGACCATATATGAATGTGATTGTCGGGCAGGGTTTCGTCCGCGGCACATGCTTCGGTTAACCAGTCGCCCCGCGTAATCTTATATTCCAGCGGCGGTTGGTCCGGCACAGTTGCTTCCCCTCGCCAAACCAAATCGTCTATGCGGTCAAGCGGCAAGCCGTCCGGTCGCCACGCGCCAAGCTGTTTGTGATTGCCTGCAATAAATATTTGTTCGCCGACCGGCAACGGGTGCATAGTTGTTATTTCAAAAATCGCTGTTCGCATGGCGCGTTCCTTTAAGGTAAAGGTTAATCCTCAAGGAAATAATCTATCAAGAACCATGCGTGTAGGCTAGTGATTCCCTCAGGAAATTCTTCTTTTTAATGCTGGCCTGCTGAGAGAAGAGCACCTAGCATGGGCCACTGAAAGGGGAATTATTATGACACATGCAGATATTTTCTGGGGAAGCTTACTGATCGGTTTATTGTTAATGATCAGTAAAATGATCAAAGCGCGCATTTCGCTATTTGAAAAACTTTTTCTGCCGAGTTCGATTATTGCAGGGTTTCTCGCGCTCATCCTGGGCCCGCAGGTTTTGGGTCGAATGGTTCCTGAAGGAGCCGAAGCGTGGCGAAGCGGCGTTTTCTCCCCCGCGATTCTTGATGTATGGCGTGGTCTGCCCGGCTGGCTAATCAGCATTGTGTTTGCAGCGTTGTTTCTCGGCAAACCGATTCCCGGATTAAAAGAGATTTGGATTAAAGCCGGCCCGCAAGTGGTGTTCGGACAATCGCTGGCGTGGGGGCAATATGTGGTGGGGATTACGCTTGGCGTGTTGGTCTTAACCCCGATTTTCGGGATGAGTCCATTGGCAGGCGCGCTGATTGAAATAAGTTTTGAGGGAGGACACGGAACCGCAGCCGGGATGGCGGAGACATTCCGTACCCTTGGTTTTCCTGAAGGCGCGGATCTTGCGTTGGGCCTTGCCACGGTTGGACTGGTGTCAGGCGTCTTGTTGGGCACGATCCTGATCAATTGGGCCGCACGACGAAATGTTATTCCTCTTCGCGAAGGTAAACCCGCGCGTTTACGTGATCTAACTACCTTAAGCCCGGCAGGTATGGACAGCGACACCTTGGAAGAACTTAAAGAATTGCAATGGGAAAAAGAACAGGAAACACGTCCAACAGACCCGTTGTCTATTCACCTTGGCGTCGTGGGTCTTGCGGTTATCATTGGATGGCTGATTCGTGAAGCGCTTATCGGGTTGGAAACCCGCACGTGGGGGGGCGAAGACGGGGTTACGCTGATCAAATATGTTCCGCTGTTTCCTTTGGCTATGATTGGCGGCGTGCTGGTGCAGTGGGTTGTGGAGCGGGCAGGGCAACAACATCACATCAGCCGGAGGTTGATGAATCGTATTTCCGGCACCGCTCTTGATTTCACGATTGTGGCTGCGCTGGGAAGTCTGTCGCTGACCGCTATCGGGCAATACTGGCAACCGTTCCTGCTTCTGGCAGTTGCGGGCATCACATGGAATGTCTGGGCGCTGTTGTTCCTGGCGCCCAAACTGATTCCCTTAAATTGGTTTGAACGCGGGGTAGGGGATTTCGGACAATCGCTCGGCGTTACGGTTACCGGATTGCTCCTGATGCGGATGGCGGATCCCACCAATGAATCCGGCGCGCTTGAAAGTTTCGGCTACAAACAACTCCTGTTCGAACCCATTGTCGGAGGCGGTTTATTCACCGCCGCTTCGCTTCCCTTGATTGCTCAATTCGGACCGGTGTTTGTGTTGATCTTGACGTCCGGGATTTTGGCGTTCTGGCTGATTTTCGGCTATGTGATGTTCGGGCGCCAAATCCGGCAACACGCGAAACAGCCATAGAATAATAGGGTAGGGCGGGCTGGCCCAGCCCGCCGGATTCTATTTTCTTTCAAACGCCGCATCAAAAGCCACATCCGATGGCGTAAAATCCAATTGTTTGACAAACGCACACGCTTCGCGCGCGCCGTGTTCGCGGTCCATGCCTATATCTTCCCATTCCACGGAAAGCGGGCCGTGATACCCTACATCGTTTAAAGCCCGCAGTATGGGTTCAAACTCAATTGAACCACGTCCGGGGGATCGGAATTCCCAGAATCGGCGCGGATCGCCAAACGATAAATGGCCCCCAAACACGCCGGATGTTTTAGGTGTTTTGGACCAGGCCACGTCTTTAATATGACAATGGAAAATGCGTTCCTTAAACCGGTAAATGAAATCCACATAATCCACGCCTTGATAGCCTAGATGGCTGGGATCGTAGTTAAATCCGAACGCGGGATGTCCATCCAACGCGTCTAACGCCCGTTCGGCACTGGCGGAATCAAACGCAATCTCTGTTGGATGTACTTCCAATGCAAAACGAATGCCCAGCGCTTGAAACGCATCCAGAATAGGTGTCCATCGCTTCGCAAAATCCTTGTATCCCGCGTCAATCATGGATGGCGTTACCGGAGGAAATGCATACAAATAAGGCCATATGGAACTTCCGGTAAATCCGTTCACGACACGCACGCCTAACCGTTTGGCTGCTTCCGCGGTTTTTATTACTTCTTCGGCAGCGCGTTGGCGCACGTGTTCGGGTTTGCCGTCGCCCCAGACATGAGGAGGAAGAATCGCTTTGTGGCGTTCGTCAATAACATCGCACACAGCTTGGCCCACCAAATGCGTCGAGATCGCCCATACATTTAATCCTGCTTTTTTGACTTGCGCGCGTTTAGCTTTGCAGTAGGCAGGCGTCGCTTTGCTTACATCGAAATGATCGCCCCAACAGGCAAGTTCCACGCCGTCGTACCCAAAGGCTTTAATTTTCTTAAGTAGTTTTTCAATCGGCACATCGGCCCATTGTCCCGTGAATAAAGTGACAGGTCGCTTATTTTTACTCATGTCTTTCTCCGTTTCGGGGTGGACGATTTAATGCGAACCGCTTTGCCAGTCTTATCGGATTCCACGCAGGCGTCAATGACTTCTTGAATCGCGGCGCCTTGATGGAAATCAGGCTGCTCCCGTTGTCCGGTTGTTATGCTACGCAGAAAACGCTGAAGGTTGGTGGGAGTTGGGCCGCAATGGATGGTTTTCCATTCTGCGCGATGTCGTTTGGGCCCCAGGCACACCTGCAGGTCTGTACCTGATTTATCCAAATCCACCACAAGCGAACCTTCGTCACCAAAAATCCGTAGCAGCAAACTATTCCCATGACCGGCAGCCCAGCGCGTAGTATGCACGACCCCGGCAGCGCCGTTTTCCATTTCCGCATGGATAACCGCCGAATCGTTGGCATCAAGAGGGTATGCGCCGATACGATTGCCTTTGGCTTTCGCAAACGTTTTGAGGCGGCAACTTACCTGGCTGTATAGACCAAGAGGAAACGACGCGAGATCGAGAATGTGAACGCCTACATCGCCGAGCACGCCCATGCTGCCATGGCGGGTGGACAAACGCCAAAGCCATTGGGGGCTAATACGCCAATCGCCCCAGATGGTAGCAGCCAGCCAACTTTGCAGGTAACTGGCTTCAAAGTGCAAAGGACGTCCTAAATCGCCCCGTTGCACAAGCGTATGCGCTCGTTGCACCGCGGGATGGTTGCGGTAGGAGAAATTGACCATGTGCACTACGCCTTTTCGGGCGGCGGCGTCCGCCATTTTGCGCGCATCGGCTGCGGACGTGGCCAAAGGTTTTTCGCACAATACATGTTTGCCCGCCGCAATGGCTTCCAAAGAAAGCGGAGCGTGATAGGCATCGGGTGTGACGTTGATAACGGCATCCACATGGCTTTGTTTCAACAAGTCCGTTTGCGAGGTGTACACTTCATGCACATTGAATCTTTCCGCAAACGCGCGGGCTTTGGTTTCATCCACATCGCATACGGACACAAGCGCCGATTCTTTCCGGCGACGTATTTCTTCCGCGTGCGCATGGGCCATGCCGCCTGTGCCTACAATGGCGAGACGAATATATTTTTTCATATAAAGTAAAGTTTCAGCTTATGAAAGTTTTTCGAGCGGTTCGGACATCGGGCATTCATCTTCTTTGCGAAGTCGGGGGGAAGCCCATCGGCAGGCATTGGCGATAACCCGGATAATATCTTCACGATGATATGTGGGATATGTTTCGTGGCCGGGACGGAAATAGAAAATGCGTCCGTGCCCGCGCGACCAGCAGCAACCACTGCGGAATACTTCGCCTCCTTGAAACCATGAGACAAAAATCAATTTATCCGGGGTGGGAATGTCGAATCGTTCGCCGTACATTTCTTCGTGATCTATTTCGATGGTTTCCCCGATACCCTCTGTGATCGGGTGGGATGGCTCAAGATTCCATATCCGCTCTTTTTCACCTGCTTCGCGCCATTTTAACGAGCAGTTGGTGCCAAGGAGGGCTTTGAATATCTTGGAAAAATGGCCGGAATGCAACACGATCAACCCCATGCCTTCTAGCACATGCCGTTGCACGCGTTGAACAATCGCATCTTGGACATCCCCGTGGGCTTTATGGCCCCACCAGATAAGCACGTCGGTCTGGTTCAACGCTTCTTCCGTCAATCCATGTTCCGGTTCATCCAGCGTAGCCGTGCGCGCCACAAGGCGCTTATACCCGCTTAACCCCTTGGCAATCGTTTGATGAATTCCGTCCGGATACACTGCGCGGACTTTTTCGTTTTCATTTTCATGACGGAATTCGTTCCATACCAACACGCGAATTTCATTTTTCATTTATTATTTCTCTTTCTTTAAGACTTCACCTGAACCCATCGAGCTCCTTTTTTGGAGCTGGCCACCACGGCCTCAACAAACGCCATACCCCGTACGCCATCTTCGACGCCCGGAAAATCCAAATCGGTTGCGCGGGGTTTACGGCCTTCAAGTTTAGCGCGTAATGCCGATGCATAGCCCCGGTACACATTTGCAAACGCTTCAAGAAAACCTTCCGGATGTCCGGCAGGCAAGCGGCATGCAGCAAGAGCGGCCGCGGACAGGCGTCCTTCGTAATTTGCTCCGGCTCGCACTACATGCCGCGGGCGATCCGGCCACTTCAACAGTAATGTGTTTGGCTCTTCCTGCGCCCATTCCAAGCCTCCTTTATCCCCGTACACCCGGATACGCAATCCGTTTTCCTCGTCAATGGAAACCTGACTCGCATACAACACGCCGCGCGCGCCGCCTTTGTACCGCAGCAGCACGTTTCCGTCATCGTCCAGCGGACGTCCTTTGACAAAAGTTGTAAGTTCCGCGCAAACCGCATCCAATTTCAAGCCCGTGATATACGTGGTGAGATTATCGGCGTGCGTGCCGATATCGCCCATGCAGCAGCTTGCGCCCGCGCGTTTCGGGTCGGTGCGCCAGTCGGCTTGTTTTTGCCCGCTTTTCTCCAGCGCGGCAGCCAACCAGCCTTGAGGATATTCCACCACTACTTTGCGGATTTTGCCTAACGCGCCTGTCTTTACCAAGGCGCGTGCTTCTTTGACCAAGGGATAGCCGGTGTAATTGTGTGTGAGTCCGAACAACAACCCGCTTTTTTGGACCTCTTTGGCTAATTGCAGCGCTTCGCGTAAATCAAATGTCATCGGTTTATCGCACACAACATGAAAACCATGATCCAACGCGGCTTTCGCAACAGGGTAATGGAGATAGTTTGGCGTAACAATCGTCACAAAATCCATGCGTTCCCCATCAGGCAACGCTTGTTCACACGCAAACATTTCATCGTAACTGCCGTAACAACGGTTAGGGGACAGGTAATAATCGGCGCCAGACAAACGCGATTTTTTGGGGTCGGAACTAAACGCACCGCACACCAGTTCGATCTGCCCATCCAATTCCGCCGCCATACGATGTACCGCGCCGATGAACGCGCCCCGTCCTCCGCCTACCATGCCCATGCGCAGTTTGCGCTGTAGCTTTTTCATGAGATTATCCTCGCTTGCTTACTACCCCGTGCTGCTTTTCTTTACGATGCGAATCTAGATGTAAAATTCGTAATTATCAAAGTCAATGGGGAAAAAGGCTTATCGCAAAAAAGAATGTCGCCATTGTGAAGTCTTGACGCATGGATGATGATTTCCTTCACTTAATCCGAATGGAAGGTTGCCTATCTGGCGATTTGTGTCTATATGGATGGCCCTATGAAAGAGTATAAAGAAATCGAAGCAACGGTATTGGCGGAATTGGAAAAAGAAAGTCCGGATTATAAAGCTATCTCAGGCAGTTTGCGCTCCCTGATGACCGGAAAAAGGCATGAAACGGCGTTGACCCTTTCCGGGCTGGCGAGCGAACAACTTATTAAAGCCGATAGGTTGGACGATTTGCTGGGTGTCTTGTCGGTGGTCGCGTCGTTGATGACGTCGGGACAAGTCCTGAATGTGTTGACGCGCATTATGGGCTCCAATCCCGAAGGTCGCATTTTTCTGAAAAATTGTGGTCTGAATGACGGCGTGGCTCCCGCGGAAGCTTTACGGCGTATTCATACTCTGCGCATTCTGAAACCCGGTGTGCTTTGCCAGGACAAAACATGGGGGTTTGGCGAAGTAAGCGACCTGGATCTTTTTTACGAACGCGTGATGGTCCATTTTGAGAGAAAACGCGATCATGAATTTTCACTGGCTTACGCGGCGGAAACCTTGACGTTATTGCCCGAAGACCATTTGCGGGTTCGTAAACACCGCGATCCGGCGGCTATTCGTGCGTTGGTGGAACAAGACCCGGCCGAAATCGTGCGGATGACGCTTTATAGTTACGGCCCGATGAACATGGTGATCCTGCAGGAAACGCTGTGCCCGTCCATTGTGCCCGAAGCAGGCTGGAAAAAATTCTGGGACGCCGCGCGCAAAGCCTTAAAAAATGATCCTATGGTGGATGTGCCGGCCAAGCGTACCGAAGCCATCATGCTACGGTCGCGAGCCAAAGCGTTTGATGAGCATTGGGCCGATGAGCTGATGAAAAACCGGAACATGAAATCCATTCTCGATGCGGTCGAAGAAGTTGTGGAAAGCAACGAGCCAACAAGCCTGAACGAAGTTGTTACCGAGGCCATCAAAAACCGTCTTGCGTTTGTGGTTAAAGGAGCAGGGCATCGTCAGCCGGTGCTTGCCATCCGTGCCGTAATGTTAGCGGCTCAGTTAGGCATTGAAGAACACGAGGATTTAAGTGTTTCCGGTTATCTGGAATACCTCTTCGAAGGGCGCCACATGGCGGATATTCTGGATGCGTTAAGCGCACGCGATCAAAAAAATCTAATGCAATTTCTATTGGAACGCAAAAGAGAACAAACGCTGGACACATTGCTTCGCGAGCTTTCGGAATTCAGTTTTACGACGTTGTCGGAAGCTATCCAGGTTTTAATACGGGAAGGACGCGAGGACGCTTTGGCCACGACGATTCGCCGCACCGTGCAATCGCGCGCGCCGCAAGTGGAATTGTTGTACTGGTTAAGCCGTAACATGGACCGGTTAAAGGCGTGGGAACTATGCCGTCCGCTGGAACTGGCGGAGATGGTGTTGCTTGAATTGGAAAAAGAGCAAAATGGCGTGCGGCTTAAAACGCAGAATCAATTGCGCGACCGGTTTGTGCAGCCGGAATGGCTTAAAGCGGCGCTGGGCGATATCACGCAGGAAAGCCGTAATATTTATTTCCAGAAAGTCAAAGACTCGCCTTCCTGGCCTCCCATGGAAAAACGATCGGTCCTTGGCCATATGATTAAAACGTTTCCGGAATTGGAAGCGTTAATGGTTGCGCGCGCCGACGACGAAGCCGAACAAAAACGCGGTCCCATGACGTCCGCGCGATCGTATCTGGAACGGCAACGTTTGCTTGAAAAAATTAAGACAGTGGATATTCCGCAAAACAGCAAAGATATTGGCCATGCGCGAAGCTACGGCGATTTGCGCGAAAATTTTGAATTCAAAGCCGCCAAAGAAATGCAAGGGATCCTTATGCGCCGGCAAGCGGAGTTGGAAGCCATGTTAGCTAAAGTCGTCCCCACCGATTTCGATGGTTTTCCCAGCGAGGAAGCCGGCTTGGCGACTGGTGTGCTGTTGGAATACGACGACGGAAGGCAGGAGCAGTATTATATTCTTGGTGTTTGGGATCGGGATGAACAACTCGGCATTATCTCCTGCGAATCCAAAATGGCGGAAGCGTTGACGGGGAAAAAGCAAGGCGACAAAGTGGTAGTGCCGACTGAGCAAGGCGAAGCGGAATGTTTGTTGAAAGAAGTCACGTCATTGCCTGAAGCTATACAACATTGGATTAAATCTGAACCACCTATGCCGGCGGAATTGGAATCCTGACCTTCCATGATAAAAAAACTATGGCTTCATCTACGGCGTCGGGATGTGCATCCTGCGCTGCAATTTTTTAAATACGGCATAGCCGGTTGCTTGGCTACCGTGGCGCATGTGTCTGTTTTCTTTTTCTGCTCCTTATGGGTTTTCCCTGCTTTGCTTGCCGATCAGGGATTGGATCAGTGGATTGTTGAATTATTTGGCGTGGATATGCCGGTGATGGAAGAATCCCTTCGCAAACGAAATTTCTTAATCAACAACATCATTGCCTTTCTGTTCGGGAATGTGGTGGCGTATTGGATCAATTTCCACTGGGTTTTTCAGCCGGGCAGGCATCGGCGGCATGTGGAAGTGACACTGTTTTTGATAGTCTCCGCGGTAGCGATGTTTGCAGGCGTGCAATTAGGTGTCTTGATTATTCACTTCACCGGCGCGACTACGACGCTTTCGCAAGTCGGCAATATCCTGGCTGCGATTCTTATTAATTTTGTTTGCCGCAAATACATTGTGTTTAAGGGATGATATGAAAAAGACGGGCCGATGTGTAAGCCGTCTTTGCTTTTATCTGTCTCCGACGGTTCCATGCCTGGTTATTATGTGCCTGCTTGCTGCGTGTCGGGCTCCCGCTCCTTTGCGGCCAGAGCCCCAACGGGATCATCCCCCCGATGTCGTGGATTATGTGCCGTCCCACCGCATGGTGGATCATCGTCCGTATGAGTTTATCTGGACCGATCGCCGGGCAGAACATGACGCGCTTATTGACTTTGAAGGATTGATTGGTTGGCGCGCGGAGATGTCCGGAGAGGGCACGGTTTTGTTTGAACGTAGCAGGGAACAGCAGCTTTTCGGGCCGTTTACAGGGCTTGTTCAGTGGCGCGCGCGCGCTCCCGATGCCCGCATTACGCTTATTCCGCCGCAACCCATTCCGGTTTCCGACCGTTTTGACACGATGGAATGCTGGTTGTTCGGCGGTGATGCGGCGACGTTGGAGGCTGTGTTTCTGGATGCGCAGGAAAAGGAATGGCGCATTCCCTTCGCGCCGCTGACGTGGACAGGGTGGGGGCTTGCCCATAAAACATTGTCTGACGAAACGATCATGGACACGACGTTTCCTTTACAGCTTAAGGCATTGGAAATTATTCCGCTTGGCGCGCAACAAGATGGCGCTATGTATTTGGACAATTTTTCCGTCTACACTACCCGTTTACGCCCGCTGCGCCCGTCGCCTCGGCCGCGTCGCGCGGTGGACTTGTTTCCCGGTCAACAAGCGGGGCTGCATGTCGGAAAAGGCGTATTGTCTTTTCCCGTGACCAATCATTTCCTTTACGGACAAGATCACGGCGATGCGGAAATCACAGCCCGGAAGGAACCGGATACAGACTCGTATGCCTGGCATGCGCAAAAACCACAAGGCCGGCTTACGTTTCGTGTCCATGATGAAACCCTGACAAATGGCGTGGCTATACGGTGGAATGATCAGCCGGTTGCGATGGCGCTTGCCAGTCTGGCCGTGAAGGGGGATTTGCAAGCCGGACGTCTCGAACCGATCGTGGAGCGTTTTTCCGGACAGGCTTTGTACCGCGAGTACGAGCGGGGAGATGCATTCCGATGGCACATGCACGGATACAGTCTTGCTTTGGATATATCCGCGCGCGGCGGATGGGCTGATAGTGTGTCATGGCCCGGGGTAGCGGCGCTCGACAGCTATCGTGTCCACGCGCACCGTATTCCTTTTCTGCACGCTCCGCTGTATGCATGTGTTGGAAGCACAAATTTGTTTGTTTTTCAGTCCTTGGACTATTATCGGTCGAGCGCGTCGGTCTGGGATCCCGCGCGTGGGGAAGTGCAATACAAGCCCACCACGCGGGGGAGACGCAACGATGTATTTGAGAGGCTGTATGTGTCTGTCAGCACCCGCGTGGAGGATGTATGGCCAACCACGCCTCATGTGCCAGCGCCGCGACGGGACATCCTAAGTCGTCGTTTGTGGTTAACCGCGCACGACAGCGGTTCGTGGACACAGGAATGGAATATTGTTTCCGCACGTAACACGCTGGGATTGCATCAAATCCTGTATGGCATGCATGAGAAAATCTGGCGCGAGAACGATGAAAGTCGTTCGTTACGCGTAAGAGCCAATCCATTCCGCGGCGGCGATGCCGCGCTCGTTTCGTTTGTGGAATCGTTACGAGGACAAGGCTGGATGGGCGCGCTTTATATGAATCAACGTGAAATTTCGCCGTTGAATCAGCATTGGTCGAGCGACGCGGTTATACGGACGCCTGACGGGAATTTACTTCAGCACGATCCTCCGGCGTTTGCGCTGCGGGACTTCGTAGCCAGGTCGTGGGCGCAGGAATCCTATGACGAAATAGAACGTCGTTATCTGCCTGACGCACTATGGATGCCGCAATATTCTGCGCGCCCTCCCTGGGCTTATACTGATTACGATGCGCGTGCGCCGGGCGCGGGTTCGTTTGTACACGGCTATTATGTTGACGGTGAATGGCTGCAAGATTTGGCGACGCGCGCCGATGCTCCTGTGGTTATAACTAGTGATTACGCATGGATGTATGCCGGCTTGGCCGATGGGATGATTGTAAACGAATCCCTGTGGGCAGACGTCTGGATGCCGCTGTATAAATGGGAAGTCCTGCACCCGCTTAGTGTTTTTTTCGGCGCGGGCCCGATGCCTGCGGAGCAAAGCGAAGCATCGTTGGATCGTTATCTGGCCACGCAAATCGCTTACGGTATGGCCGGGGTTATAGATACGTGGGATGATGCCGATGCCCAAAGTCTACGTTATGCAGTCCGATCGTATTACATGTTATTGGCTTTGCAGCAACGGTATCTGGCTAGTCAGCCGACGCGTATTTTGTTTTGGGACGGAACCGCTTTTCTGCACGGTAGCGATGCATTAATTTCCGGGGCATGGCAACGCGAGCAAATGTATATGCGCTTTCCTTGCGACATGGAACTATGGGTGAACGGCGGCTCGGAACGTCTTTGGTCCGTGCGGCTCGGCCTCGAAACCTATGATGTGCCTGCATCGGGATGGCTGGCATCCGGGCCGGATATTTTTGCGTTTAGCGGTTTGTTTGATAACGGACGCGTGGATTACATGGAAACCCCCGCGTATACTTATTTTGATGGCCGGGGAAGCGACCGGCCATTCCGGGGTATTCAGGCAACAGGGCCAGTTATTCGCATACAGCACGAGTCGCATGAGGAATGGCTTAACCCATCCGGACTGACTACGTTTGCCATGGACGCGCCCGGCGATTCCGTTCGCGTGGAGGCCGAAACACGCGAAGGGGATCCCGTGGAAACCATTTCGATCCTTGATGAAAACGGTTTTCGCCGTATAGACGGTCCGCCGGAAGCGTACCGCTACCGGGTATTCCGCTTAGATGCTCCCGCACAGGACGCGCAGCTTTGACATTGACCCACTCGTGTCGTTTGCCTAGTCTACGTCGGCGATAGTCATCTCATCCATCACAGGATAGAAAGATTCAATCAACGCACGAAACAGGAATAGTAACATGGCCAATACAGTATTAATCGGAGCCCAGTGGGGCGACGAAGGCAAAGGTAAAATAATTGATGTCATCACCGAACGCCATGACTGGATCATCCGCTACCAAGGCGGGAATAATGCAGGCCATACCGTCGAAATAGGACAGGACAAGTACGTCTTGCATTTGCTTCCATCCGGCATACTGCGCGAAGGGAAAAAATGCGTGATCGGCAACGGCGTTGTCGTGGATCCCTTTGCTTTGTTAAAGGAAATTGACGAAGTAGAGTCGCGCGGGATTTCCACGGCCGGGCGTTTGTTTGTAAGCGATCGCGCCCATGTCATTTTCCCGTATCACTGCATGGTGGATGCATGCCGTGAAGGACTTGCTTCGGACGGCGATAAAATCGGCACGACTAAACGAGGCATTGGTCCCGCGTACGCGGATAAAGCCGCGCGTGTAGGATTGCGTATGGCCGACTTGCTTCAGCCGGATCGGGATGTTTTGTTGCGTAAGCGCGTGGAAGACAACAATCGTGTGCTGGAAGCCTGGGGAGCCGCGACGCTTGACGCCGATTCGTTGCTGGAACAATTGGCGCCTGTGGTGGAACGGATTCGTCCTTACATCACCGATACTGTTCCGCTGTTAAACCGGGCTATAGCGGAAGGCGCCTCGGTGTTGTTTGAAGGCGCGCAAGGCACTATGCTGGACTTGGATTTCGGGACGTATCCGTTTGTGACATCGTCCAGCGCTTCGTCGGGCGGAGCATGCACAGGTTCCGGCGTTCCGCCGCACCGCATCAATCAGGTTGTGGGTGTAATCAAAGCGTATACGACCCGCGTCGGGGAAGGGCCATTCCCTACGGAACTTCACGATGCGACAGGCGAAGCATTGCGCAAAGCAGGCAATGAATTTGGGGCCACGACAGGACGTCCGCGGCGTTGCGGTTGGTTTGACGCGGTCGTGGCCAGGCATTCCGTAATGATTAACGGCATAACATTCTGGGCATTGACGAAAATGGATGTGCTTGATGAGGTAGAGACGATTCGTATTGCCGTGGCGTATACGTGCGATGGGCAGCGTTTGGAAACCGTGCCTGCGCATGTCGGAGCCTTGGAGCGGTGCGCGCCGGTGTACGAAGAAATGCCGGGTTGGATGACGAAAACAAGTGGCATGCAGTCATGGGATGAATTGCCGGACGCCGCAAAAAACTATGTGCGTCGTTTGGAAACGCTGACAGGCGCGCGCGCTGGCATTATTTCCGTGGGGCCGCAACGCGCCAGCACGTTTATCATTCCGGACGTATTCGGAGGCGTTGCGTGAGCAAGGCAAACGCACAAGCGCCGAGGCATGTTGCGATCATCATGGACGGCAACGGACGCTGGGCCAAGCAGCGTGGATTGCCCCGGTTGCGTGGACATGAAGAAGGCGCCGAATCCGTGCGTGCTATTCTCCGTGCTTGTCGTGATGCAAATGTGGAATATTTAACGCTGTATGCATTCAGCGTGGAAAACTGGGTTCGCCCCCGGGATGAAATAGGGGGGTTAATGCGTTTGCTTCGCGTGTTTCTGGATAAAAACGAACATGAATTGCACGAACATGAAATTCGTTTTCGTGTAATTGGACGCATGCATGATTTGCCGAAACTTATTCAGCGCAGGTTGAACAAAGCAATTGAATCCACGCTTTCCTACAAACGATCCACCCTTACGCTTGCGTTAAGTTATGGCGGCCGCGCGGAATTGGTGGACGCGGTTAAGCGCATCGCTGTGGATGTGAAAGAAGGCAAACTTCATCCGGAACGCATCACGGAAAAAACCATTGCGTCCCGGTTGTATGCGCCGGATATTCCCGATCCGGATTTTATGATCCGTACCAGCGGGGAAATGAGAATCAGCAATTTTCTGCTTTGGCAATTGTCCTATGCCGAATTGTATGTGACCGACGTGTTATGGCCGGATTTCCGCGAAGAGCATTTTAATGCTGCGCTCGCCGAATACGCGCGCCGCCACCGCCGTTTTGGCAATATCGAATAAGCTTACTATGTTACGTCACCGATTACAAAGTGCAGCGATTATGATTGCGTTGACCGCGGGCGCATTTTTTCTGCCGCCGTGGGGCGTCTTGTGTGTGTTGCTTACGTTTTGTGCGATCGGCATGGGGGAATACAATGCCATGCTGACCAAAGGGAACATTGCGCATTTCCCTTTTTTCGGCTTAGTGGGCGGGCTTGGTCTTGTCAGTGTAACGTTTATCGAGATGTATTACACTGCCGCTGCTCCCGCGAATGAAGGAGGCATGTTATGGCTTGCTTTGTGGACCATGGCCTTGTTTGTTCGTCAATTTTACGTGCGGGCCGATGCGAAACCGCTGCAACGTGTTGCCGCGACTATAATGGGCATGTTGTACGTCGCGTTTTTGTTAAATTTTGTCACCATGCTTTTGATGGGCTGGGGGGTGCTGGAAGGACGTTTGCTTGTTTTGCATATGATTCTTACGGTGAAATGTTTGGATATCGGCGCGTATTTCGTGGGGTGCAAGTTTGGGAAACATAAGCTGATTCCACGCATATCGCCTGCCAAAACATGGGAAGGCTGTTTAGGCGGCGTGCTTTCTTCTGTCGCGGTTAGCGTTGGATTCGCAGTGATTTCAGGAGGGGATCTTGGGCCGGTGACTTTAAGCATTGCACATGCGATAATCATGGGTATCTTACTGGGCGTCATTGGCGTTGTCGGGGATTTGGCCGAGTCTTTGCTTAAAAGAGCCGCTGAAATTAAAGACTCCGGCCATTTGCTGAAAGGCATGGGGGGCATGCTGGATGTGCTGGATAGTTTGTTGTTTGCCGCGCCGGTAGCTTATGCGTATGCCCGGTTTGTACTTCCGCCCGTTTAAGCAAGGGACGGAATCGTTTTAGGAAAGATAAGAAATTATGATTTCAATATTATTAACCGCGATAGGCGTATTGCTGCTTTTTGGTGTCACAATATTTATCCATGAACTGGGCCATTATCTCGTGGCGCGTTGGTTTGGCATGAAAGTCGAGACCTTTGCCATTGGCTTTGGTCCCGCTATCGTGCGATGGAAAAAAGATGGCATTTTGTATAAAATCGGGATTATCCCTTTTGGTGGATACGTGGCTTTGCCTCAAATGGAGCCCGTGCCGGAAGGGCAGGTAGGCGAAGATGGAAAGCCATTGGAAAAATGGCCGGATGTTCCTCCATCCCACAAAATCCCCGTGGCCCTGGCCGGGGTGATCGGCAATATGATTCTCGCGTTTATTCTCGCGTGGATTATTTATATCGTTGGCAAACCTTCTTCACCGCATGAACGCGATACCGTCATCGGGTATGTACAGGAAGCTTCGTCCGCTTACGAACAAGGCATGCGCGCGGGTGATCGCATTTTAACCATTAACGGCGAACGCGTGGCCAACTGGAACGATATCAACATGAATGTGACATTGTCGAAAGATGTCACGCTTTTGGTAGAGCGTCCCGAAGAAGACAACACGTTCGAGGTGGAGCTGGAGACACAGAAGACCGACCTGGGCGTACGCTTGCTGCCGGGCGTAGGTTGGTTCGGTTACGTGGATGTGGGTTCGGTTACGCCCGGTTCCCCGGCGGAACGTGCCGGTATACAAAGCGGGGACCGGTTAGTGGCGTTTAACGGCATCAAACTTAACAGCCAAGGTCAAATGATTGATCTCGTTGAGCAGTCTCGGGATCAGGAAGCCACTGTTGACGTCAAGCGAGGCGAAGAGAGGCTTACGCTTAACGTTACGCCCGCGTACGATCCTTCCGAGGATCGCGTTTTGATCGGTATTCGTTTTATGCCATCGAAATGGGTCGTGGATTTTGATCAGAAAGTGCATCCGCGTCCCATGCAAATGATCGGGGAATTTTCTACGATGATTTTCCGCGTCTTGCAGGCGCTGGTAACGCCGTCTTCCTCCGGCATGGCGGCCAGTGCGCTTTCCGGGCCCGTGGTTATTTTTAAAGTGCTGTGGGATATGGTCGAAAACAGTTTTGTGATGGCGTTATGGTTTACGTGCCTGCTGAATGTGAATCTGGCTGTGCTTAATTTGTTGCCGCTGCCTGTGCTGGACGGCGGGCATATTGTCTTTTCCTTGTACGAAATGATCACACGCCGCCGCGTGAATGTGCGGTTTAAAATGGCTTTGATGAGCGTTTGCTGGGTCTTTCTCATTGCGGTGATGATTTTTATTTCCGTCCGTGATGTCATTCGTCTTGGCTGGGTGCCCAAACGCCAAGCCGCGATCGAGCAGCCTGTCGAAGACAAAGAAACGGACGACGCTCAGGAAACACAGCCTGCCTCACGGGACTAATGGCCAGAACCTATGCCAACTTGGCTAAACGCGAAGGGATTGTCGTTCCTCGCATTGTTTTTTATGCGGTGGTAACGCTGGGTGTTTTATGGTTTGGCTCCCGTATATGGGTCGAGCCGGCGTGGATAGTGCAGCAACTGGATTCACCCGACGGGGAAAAATCAGCGCGCTTGAAGCGAAGTGTATATGTACGGCATCATTTTGTGGTTGAAATCAAAGATGGTTGGACATGGCAAACCGCCTATTATTCACCTCCGCTTCCGGATGATTTGCGCATGGATCTCGGTGAACGTCTACGATGGTCTGATGACGCCAAACAGGTTTATTTGACATTTAAAGGTGAGCCTGTCTGGGGTTATGACTTCCCCGCGCAACGCGCGCTGACGTTTCCCGGACAAACAAATTTCTCTTTCATCGAGTGATCGGCATCGGGTGTGCTATGAAAAAATTTTTCTGTTCGTGTGGCCAACCCTTGTATTACGAAAACGACCGGTGTCTGGCCTGCGGCCAGGAAGTCGGTTATTGTTCCGCCTGCGCTACCATGGCAACGCTTACGGAAATCCATCCGGGCGTGTACCGGTGCGGCAACGCAGCCTGCGGCACGGATCTGGTTAAATGCGCTAATTGGACGGAATATAATGTATGCAATCGCTGCATAGCCCTGCATGCGGATGGAACGCTGGCAAACCGCTACTGCGATTGTTGCCGGTACAACTACACGATTCCTGATTTAAAAGTGCCGGGCAATTGGACGAAATGGTACCGTTTGGAAGTGGCCAAACGGCGGTTGTTTTACGATCTGGATTTATTAAAGCTGCCGCATGGACGGGCGGCGGACGGGTATCATCCGTCCCTTAGTTTTGATTTTAAAGCCGATGTTATTCCCGCACAGGACATGTGGCATGCTATGGGCCGGGAAGAACGTGTGTACACGGGACATGCGTCCGGGCATATCACGATCAATATCCGGGAAGCAGACGAAGTAGAACGCGAGCGCCTTCGCGTGGACATGGGAGAAAGTCATCGGACGCTTATCGGCCATTTCCGTCATGAAATCGCTCATTATTATTGGGAAATGTTAGTTAAAGGCCGTTGCGAAGGCGCGTTTGTTGTTGTGTTCGGCGATCATCGGCAGGGAAGCTATGCCGATGCGATGGATGCCTATTATCAAAACGGACCGCCGCCGGATTGGTCTCAATCGTTTGTCAGCGCGTATGCATCCATGCATCCGTGGGAGGATTGGGCGGAGACCTTTTCGTATTACGTGGCTATGGTTAGTGCGTTGGATACGGCCAACCATTTCGAGTTAATGCCGGGCGCGCCGTATGACAACGATGATTTAATGTCCATGATCACGTTGTATCAGCGTCTCGGTATTGCGCTTAATGAAATGAGTCGCACCATGGGCCTGTTGGATATGTCTCCGGGGGTGCCGGTCTGGCCGGTGGTGCGCAAAATGGAATTCATTCATTCCGTGCTGGCTACGGCGCGTTAATCCATCCCGAGTCGCCGTCGGTGTAATGCTCTTTTTTCCAAATAGGAAGGCGTTTCTTCAGTTCGTTAATAACATAGCGACACGCGTCAAACGCTGCATCGCGGTGTGGAGCAAGCACGCCAATCCACACAGCCATGTCGCCTCGTTCAAGCATACCGATGCGATGCAGGCATACGACATCCAGAATCTCAAAGCGCTCCCGCGTTTCTTGTTCCAGCGCGGCAAATTCTGCTGCCGCAATATCAGGCGCTGCTTCGTATTCCAGCCGGATAACTTCGCGATCCAAATTGATTTTGCGCACGCGTCCTTCAAATACAACCCGTGCTCCCGCGTTTACGTCTGCTTGCTGAAGAATCGCGGGATGCTGATCAAGTGGTTCGCTGGATAATTGAAACATAGCGTATTAGCCTCCAGCGACCGGCGGGATCAACGTCACGGTATCGCCGTCGGATATTGGCGTATCCCAAGGCTGCATTTTCCCGTTGATGGCGGCGCGCACATGCTGGATGCCCAATGTAAAGCCGTGGCTTTCTTGTAGCGCCGCGTAGAGCTCTTCGGCGGAGCGTGCGTCGGTTTGAAGCGATTCTTCGCTTAGCCCGCGTTGTTCGCGCAATAAAGCATAATATTGAATCGTAATCGTAGGCATGCTTTACCTGTACGTTATGGGACAGCGATCCTCGCGGGAAATCGAAACATGGATTTTTTTTTCGGTTTTGTGTTCAATCAGACGTTTGTAGACAGGTAGATAGCCGCGCTCGGTTCGCGTATGTTCCGTAAGCAGCGCTGTGACACCCTGCGCATTGGCCGCAAGCACATCATGATGTTTCATTTCTCCTGTGATCCATACTTCCGCCCGGTCCAGAAGAGCAAGCGCCGATGATCCCGCGCCAGCGCACACAGCCACACGACGAATTTTTGCGCCGGGACGACGTGGGCCCCACGCGACGCGTAGCGTGTCAACGCGAAGGCATTTTTTGATTCGATTTTCCAAGCTGCTTAGCGATACGGGGTCGCGGAATTGCACAAGGCGGCACGGCGATTCGATAGGAAGGATGGCATGGGCATCCGTGCCTGCGATGCCTGCGGCAAGCCAGTCGTTTACGCCGCCAGGCGTGGCGTCAAGCGCGGTGTGGGGACTGTAAACCGCGATGCCGTGCCGGGCCAGTTTAAGCAGATTGGCTGTCATGGGCGTATCCACGGAAAGCTCGCGTAAGGGGGCAAACAGAGGCGGATGGTACGCGATGACAACATCGTTTTTTTTCTTAACCGCTTCCGCGGCGACTGCGGACGTAAGGTCAATCGTAAGCATGACGCGACGGACGCGTGTGCCGATGATTGGTTTAAGCAGTAGCCCTGTGTTATCCCATGCTTCGGATAACGACAAAGGCGCAATGGCATTCAGCGCATCCACGAAGCGGGATAATGGCATGCCTGTTGGCTGGTTGGTTTTTTTCATCATACGTTAAACAGAAAATGGCATATATCGCCATCCTGCATCACATACGTTTTGCCTTCAAGTCGCATCTTGCCCGCGGCTTTAATACGGGCTTCGGTTTCGTTTTTGATGAGGTCATCCAGCGTGTACACTTCCACGCGGATAAATCCCCGTTCAAAGTCGGAGTGAATGACCCCGGCGGCTTGAGGCGCCGTGGCGCCGATCGGGATAGTCCATGCGCGAATTTCTTTTTCGCCCGCAGTAAAATAACTTTGCAACCCAAGCAAGGCATAGGCGCCACGCGCGACTTTGGCCAGCGCGGGTTCGTCCATGCCCATGGATTCGAGCAATTCTTTGCGGTCTGCGTCGTCGAGTTCGGCCAGCTCGGATTCAATGCGCGCGCACACGGGCACCACGCCACCGCCATGCTGCGCGACATACGCCTGTACGGCGGCAACATGCGGATGGGTTCCCGTCTGGTCGGCTTCGTTCACATTAGCTATATACAGCACGGATTTAGCGGTAATCATGCCCAGCCCGCGCATCATGCGCTGTTCGTCTTCGCTGGACCACGTCATGGAGCGGACGGGTTTTCCTTCCGAAAGCGTTTGTTGGCAGCGTTCCAGCACGTCGGCGCGCAGCGCGGCTTCTTTATCGCCACCCCGTAAGGATTTCTTGGCTTTGTGCAACGCATTCTCGGCCAGTTGCAAATCGGCCAACATTAATTCGGTTTCTATCGTTTCAATGTCCCGCACAGGATCTACGGCGCCGTCCACATGCGTGACATCCTCGTTGTCGAAGCAGCGTACGACGTGAAGAATGGCGTCTACTTCGCGAATGTGGGAAAGGAATTTATTGCCTAGTCCTTCGCCTTCGCTTGCGCCACGCACCAGACCCGCAATGTCCACCAATTGCATGACGGCGGGAATCACGGATTTGGTTTCAATATATTGATTGATGATTGCCAAGCGCGGGTCGGGTACCGGCACGACGCCGACGTTTGGGTCAATGGTGCAAAAAGGATAATTATTCGCCGCAGCCCCCGCATTGGTTAATGCGTTGAACAACGTGCTTTTCCCTACATTGGGTAGTCCGACAATGCCTGCTTTCATAAAGGGGCGCATCATACGGGATCGGGTGTGTCCTGACAAGTTGGAACACAAGGAATAGCGTATACTTAGTGTTTCAATCGGCATTCATGGACTTCGACTGGCTTTCTACGCACAGGCTTGGTAGGGTTCCTGTTATGGATTCATCCATTTTATCTTTTTTCAGGGAACCGTTGACGCTGGGCAATGTGACGTTGCGCAACCGGTGTATTCTGGCTCCGTTGGCCGGAGTCAGTGATGTGCCGTTCCGCCGTATTTGCCAGGAACTGGGCGCGGGGTTGACGTATGTGGAAATGCTGTCTGCGGTGGCGGTGCATCGTCGCAATAAGCGCACGATGGACATGATTCGTCGTCATACCTCCGAGTCCGTGCTGGGCGTGCAAGTCACGGGTTCGACGCCTGAACTGGTTGCGGATGCCGTGGCTTTTCTTGACGCAGAGGGTTTTGACACGTTGGACATCAACATGGGATGTCCGGTACGCAAAGTCGTGGCGCATGGCGGGGGAAGTGGTTTTCTCCGTGAACCGGAACGCATTAGCCGCACTACGTCCATGGCCAGAGCCTGCACGTCCAAGCCCTTGTCGGTAAAATGCAGAATTGGAATGAGTCGGGACGCTATCACCGTGCGCGATACCGCCGGGCGCATTGCGCGGGCGGGAGCGGATATGATTACGATTCACGGAAGAGCGCGGGAGGATAATTACGGAGTACCTGCGGATTATCATGTGATTAACGATGGGTTAGAGGCCGCTCGCGCGGCCTCGTCGCATACGCTGATAACCGTGGGCAATGGCGATATTATGGATGTCGCAGCCGCGTTGCGTATGGTGGAGACGACCGCGTGTGACGCAGTGATGGTTAGTCGGGGAGCGCTGGGCAATCCATGGATATTCGCGGAATTGCTGGCGGGGCAAACAGTGCATCCCACGCTCGCGGAATGGCTGGAAGTTGTATTGCGGCATATTCAATATCAGCAGGAACATGTTGGCGACACGCCAATGGCAGCGGTGACTATGCGCAAACATTTGCTGTGGTACGTCAAAGGGTTTCCGCACAGCCGTGAGCTTTCGACGCGTCTGGGTTTGGTGTCGTCCTTGGACGAAGCCTGCGGGATGTTGAAGGAATATGCCCGGGCTTGGTCGGGGTCCTTGATTCGTTTTGAGGAAGCGCATGGGCGGGATCACGGGATCAGCCATGCCACGGCCTACGATCCCAAATACGAAATGGATCGTGTGTATGACCGGGGTGTCGGCGCGGATGGGTTAGGCGAATAGAGGCTTGCCGGTATCAGGCGCTTTGCCCGGGGCAGGCCCCGCAAAATGTATAAAACCGGCATTACTGCGCACGTAACATGGATTCGAGGGCAAACTGAACATTTTTAAAGCGCATATCGTCGCGGATGAAGTCCAATTGCGGATCCCCTAAAGATGCATATACGGAAGGAGGATCGCTTTCCGCTGCTCTAATTAAGTTTTCTATCGCTTCTTCAGTTCGTTCTTTCAAGCTGTATAAACAGGCTTTGTTGAAGTAAATGCTGAATAAAAGTTGATTGCTATCCACCAGACCTACCTGAATGCTATTTAATGTTTCGAGGGCATCGTCGAGTTGACCCAGCGTCATTTGCGCGGCGGCCAGATTGGAAGCAATCGCGCTGTTATTGGGTTGAATGGTGAGTGCTTCTTCCATGTGATGCGCTGCTTTGGAATAGTTTTGTTCGCGGAAATAAAGGGCGCCTAGCCGGTGATGCAATAGAAATAGTGATGCGTTATGGCGCAGCGTAGGAATCATTTCCTCCATTTGCGCTGCAATGTAATCCCGGCTGACCACTTGCCGGTTTAAGCTTTCAAGCTCTTGCAGAAGCACTTGCACGCGCCGGAATTCCACGCGTTCGTCGAGGGTGTCTTCGTCAATATGCAATCCTTCACCCAAGGCGGAAATGTGGCGTTCCATCCGTAGACTTTCATTGGTGCTAGCTGGAATCTGCCCGCTGTTAAGTTTGGCAATGGCCTGCACGGCGGGATGAACATAGGGCTCTGTAGCATAGGCGGTGTTGGTGGCAGGAACAGAGGCAATGGTCCGGCGGGCGCTCCACATGGATTGATCGCTGAATTCCGAGGGCGCTTCCGATTGTCCGTACGCGCACAACCTCAAGACACAAAGAAACAGAATACTGCTTGTTAGGCCTCTGCCCTTTGGTGTAGCGTCGTGGCTTGTAAAAATGGATTTTGTTGGGCGCATACTGTGAAAATAACGGATTCTTGCCACGGTATCAAGCGAGGAGCTGCGTCCTTATAAGGGAGATGTATGGTGCGTTGGAATGATCAATTTGTGCCGACTTTGAGAGATAACCCGCAGGACGCGGAAATTCCGAGTCATCAATTGCTTTTGCGCGCGGGGTTGATCCGCAAGTTAGCCGGAGGTTTATATACGTTTCTTCCCATGGGCGTGAAAGCGTTGCGGAATGTGGAGCGTATCATTCGCGAGGAGATGGACCGGGCGGGCGCGCTGGAAGTCCTGATGCCTGCGTTGCATCCGCGTGAGATTTGGGAAGCAAGCGGCCGGTATGAAACACTTAAGGAAGTGATGTTTAATATCCGTGACCGGCAAGATCGCGCCATGGTGCTTGGGCCGACGCATGAAGAAATTATTACCGATCTTGCGGCGCGTGAAATCAATTCCTACCGGCAACTGCCGAAAAATTTTTATCAGATTCAAACGAAATTCCGCGACGAGATTCGTCCGCGCTTTGGCCTGATGCGCGCCAAGGAATTCATTATGAAAGACGCCTATAGTTTCGACGTAAGCTCGGACGCCGCGGATGGAAGTTACCAGGCAATGTACGAGGCGTATGTGCGAATCTTTGCGCGTTGCGGGTTGCGCACGAAAATCGTGGAAGCCGATACCGGAGCCATGGGAGGTAAATCCTCGCATGAATTTATGGTGTTAGCCGATGCCGGTGAAGACGGTTTAGTGGAGTGCGAGCAATGCGCGTATGCGGCAAATCTGGAACGGGCGGAAAGTTTATGCGTGATGTCCCGCGTATTTGAAGAAGCCGGGGAACCCATAGAGGAAGTCGCGACGCCGGGTGCGCGCACCATTGCCGAAGTTGCCGCTTTTTTCAAAACAGACGAGCGCCGTTTAATTAAAACGCTTATTTACCTTGCCGACGATGAACCTGTGGCGGTACTGACGCCGGGCGATCGCGATGTAAATGAAATCAAAGTACGGCGCGCGCTGGGCGTGACGGATATTGCGCTTGCGGACGATGCCACTGTTGAAAAAGTAACGGGGGCGCCGGTTGGTTTCGCAGGGCCAGTAGGTTTGGCTATCCGTGTGATTGCCGACGATAAACTACGGGGTATGTGCGGAGGAATTACCGGCGCGAACAAAGCCGATATGCATCTTACTCATATTGATCTGGAACGTGATGTGCCCGGGTTGACGTATGCGGATCTGACGTTGGCGCGCGACGGAGACCGTTGTCCTCGTTGCCCAAGCGGCGTTCTTCGCGAAAAGCGCGGCATTGAAGTCGGTCATGTGTTTAAACTTGGCACGAAATACAGCGAGAAGCTCGGCGCTATGTATTTGGATGAACAAGGCAAGCAGCATCCATCCGTCATGGGGTGCTACGGCATCGGCGTGACGCGTACGTTGCAATCTATTGTGGAACAACGTCACGATAAAGATGGCATTATCTGGCCTGTATCGGTCGCGCCGTTCCCGGTGGAAGTTCTGGTAATCAACCCGGCCCATGCCGAAAGTATGGCGGTCGCCCTGAACGTGGTAAAAGAACTGGAAAGCGCGGGCGTGGACGTGTTGTTTGATGACCGGGATGAACGGCCCGGCGTAAAATTTAAAGACGCCGATTTGCTTGGCTTGCCGTTACGGGTCAGCGTTGGAGAACGTTCCTTGTCACGCGGCGCCGTGGAAGTGAAAATAAGGGAAACCGGAGAAGTACGGGATGTTCCCATGGCGGACGCCTGTCTTCGTGTGCAAACATGGTTGCACGAAATGCAAAAAGCCGAACAAAATATATAGTCATTACATTCGTGACATTCGACTTGCTTGCGGGGCTGATTGACGTTAGTTTAACGTTTCAATAGTATAATCAGCAAAAACGGGAGGCAAGGAATGGCAAGGCAGTACGACGTGGAAGGAACGAAATCGTATTTGACGGCAGCCATCATTTTGGCTTTGCTAGCGGCATGGCATATTTTTGATGGATGGGTGCCGCAGGAACGATGGCTGGAGAAGTACCCGAATTTTCCGGAGACATGGTATGACTTCCGGTTGCATGAATTTTATGCGTATAACCGATGGACCGGCGTGATTTTCGCGATTGCGGCGGCGGTTTGTGCTTACATACATAAAGTGGTGAAATAAATTGTGATTATTGTACTAAAACCCGAGCATACGGCGGAAGATATCCGCACTGTTGAATCCAAAGTCCGCGAATTGGGCTATGAGCCTCACACGATCCAAGGGGAGGTTCGTACCGTGGTGGCGGCTGTCGGCGATGAAACGGATAAACAAAGTTTGGATGTTTTGCTGATTCTGCCGATGATTGAAAGCATTTTGCCGGTGCAGAAACGGTACAAGCTTGTCAGCAAAGAAACCCATCCGGAACCCGTCGTCGTGCGCGTGCGCGATATTGAAATTGGCGGAGGTTTATTTCATGTGGTGGGGGGGCCTTGTTCGGTGGAATCCGAATCGCAGTTGTTGGGCACGGCCCGCGATGTAAAAGCCGCCGGAGCCACATTGCTACGGGGGGGCGCGTATAAACCACGAACATCTCCTTATGATTTCCAAGGTCTCGGGCTGGGAGGATTAAAAATCCTCGAAAAAGCCCGCGCCGAAACAGGTCTTCCTATTGTGACGGAAGTGGTTCGTGAACCGGATATTGACGATGTCTGTTCGGTGGCGGATATTTTGCAAATAGGCGCGCGCAATGCGATGAATTATGCGCTGCTGGAATCCGTAGCCGATACCGGCAAGCCTATTTTGTTGAAACGCGGATTGTCGGCCACAATCATGGAGTGGTTGCTGGCGGCGGAATATATCGTCAAACGCGGCAATCGCAACGTCATTCTGTGCGAGCGAGGCATACGGACTTTTGAGCAGGCAACGCGTAACACCTTGGACTTAAGCGCCGTGGCAATCGCCAAAAAAGAAACCTGTCTTCCTGTTTTTGTGGACCCAAGCCATGCCGCGGGTCGTTGGGATTTGGTGATTGAATTGTCTAAAGCTTCGGCGGCGGTTGGGGCCGATGGCTTGTTGATTGAAGTTCATCACGATCCCGAACATGCGCTAAGCGACGGGGGGCAGCAATTGAAACCGTCTGATTTTGCGCGGCTGATGAAAGACATCGAACCGTTTGTCCAGGCCGCGGGAAAATCACTGGCGCGCTGCTAAACCTAGCGCCGGGCTTTACGCGGGAATACGATTCTTGTGAATTCGCCTTGACCCAGTTTCTCCGGGGTCTATGATCCCTGTTTGATGATGTTGACATACGCGCAGTGCATTTCATTTTATTCTATATGCTGCCCTGACCAGTACGAGGAGGAGAGATGACCAAACGAGATATGGTGGTGCGGATATCCGAGGAACTTGGCGGAAAAAAAATCACGCAGCAGGACATTCACCACATTATGCAGCGGACTCTTGATTTGATTGTGGAAAGTCTTGCCGAAGGCAATTCGGTGGAGTTGCGAAATTTCGGCGTATTTTACGTTAAAGAACGCAAACAGCGTATTGGGCGTAATCCGAATAAGCCGGATCATATTGTGACGATTCCTTCCTGTAAAATCGTCAAGTTCAAACCCGGTAAAATTATGAAAGAAAAAGTCTCTGGCTGATTTTGCCTTGCATAATTATGTCTTCTGAACTCTACCAGCCCATGGTGGGCATGTCTGATCTGGCTTCGCCGGAAATTTACCTGTGGCAATGGCTTGAATCCAAAGCGCGTGCAGTGTTTGAGCGATATGCTTTTGAGGAAGTGCGCACGCCGATTCTTGAACGGACGGCGGTTTTTGATCGTTCCCTGGGAGATACCACGGATGTTGTCCAGAAAGAAATGTATCGCTTCACCGACCGGGGGGGCCGTGATGTGGCCATGCGCCCGGAAGGAACCGCAGGCGTTATGCGCTTTATCGCAGGGCAGGGGAATGAGGGTTTGGAGAGCCGTGTGTGGTACATCGGGCCTATGTTCCGCGGTGAGCGCCCGGCTGCGGGGCGGCGGCGTCAATTTCATCAAGTAGGGGCGGAAGCGCTTGGTCCCCCGTCCCCTGCGGTTGATGCGGAAATCATCGCGTTGCAATGGCATATCTTGCAGGAATGGGGTGTCGAAGGGTGTCGCATTGAGTTAAATACACGCGGTTTGCCCGAGGATCGTCAACGCGTGGTCGAGGCGCTTCGTGAGCGCTTGGCCGGGCAACGGGCAAGCTTATGCGAGGATTGCCAGCGTCGCTATGACAGCAATCCGCTTCGTATTCTGGATTGCAAACAAGAAACATGCCGGAAAATCATGGCGGCGTTACCTCCCGTCACGTCATATATGACCGAAGAGGCACGCGTGTATCTCTCGGACGTGGAGTCTTATTTGAAGCGTCTGGAAATACCGTATGAAATCAATCCAATGCTTGTGCGCGGATTGGATTATTACGTGCACACGGTCTGGGAAATTACCCGTGCCGGCTTAGGCGCGCAAGATGCTTTGGCGGGCGGAGGAAGGTATCAGGTGACGCTTGGATCGCGCGCGCTGGAGGGGGTCGGTTTTGCGCTTGGCATCGAGCGTGTTGTGGCCGCGTTGATCAGCCAAGGCATAGATCCGAAAGCTCTGGCGCTTCGTCCAAGAGCATGGCTGGTGTCGCAAGGCGAGGAAGCATTTGTGGACAATATGGTGTTGATGCAGACCTTGCGCGAGCGAGGTGTGGCATGTGGCATGGACATGCAAGGGCGTTCCATGAAAGCGCAAATGCGCAAAGCCAATAAAGCAGGCGCCCGGTTTGTGGTGGTGCGTGGCGAGCGCGAAATGGAAAGCGGTTTGTTCGGGCTTAAGGATATGGATGAAGGAACGCAGGAAGATGTGGACATGCCCACGTTGATGGAACGCCTGTGCCAACCTGTGCAAAATGCTTGACGCGGACGCTTGCCACAGGACGGCGTCCCCTGTAAAGTACCCCATTTTATCAAGAACTTCGGGAATAGGAATTTATGCGAACTCATACGTGTGGAGCATTACGAAAAGCAGATTGTGGCAAACGGGTGTCTTTGTGTGGCTGGGTAGACACTGTGCGTGACCATGGAGGCGTTATTTTTATTGATTTGCGGGATCGTTACGGTATCACGCAGGTTATATTTGATCCGACCGACTCGCAGGAAGCATGGGATATAGCGCAATCCACGCGTGGCGAATATGTCATTCAGGTTGGAGGCGTCGTGGAAGAACGGCCCGCCGATATGGCCAACACACGGCATGCGACCGGCGAAATTGAAGTGCGCTGCAATGCCATTGCTGTGCTTAATCGCAGTAAAACGCCGCCGTTCCCGTTGGACGACAAAGAATCACAGAAAGTTTCGGAAGATTTGCGATTAACCTACCGCTATCTGGATTTGCGGCGTGCGCGTATGCAGCAGAATCTGCGGTTGCGTCATACGGTATCACAATCGGTGCGACGTTATCTGGACAAACATCAGTTTACGGAAGTGGAAACGCCGATCCTGACCAAAAGCACCCCGGAAGGCGCGCGGGATTATCTGGTCCCGAGCCGCGTCATGCCCGGCGCATTTTATGCCCTTCCTCAAGCTCCCCAGCAATATAAACAATTGTTGATGATGGCGGGTGTAGACCGGTATTTTCAAATCGCGCGTTGTTTTCGTGACGAAGATTTGCGCGCCGATCGTCAACCGGAATTCACGCAAGTGGATATCGAAATGTCGTTTATTTCACCGGACGATATTTACAGCCTTATAGATGGGCTTATCGCCGCCGTATTAAAAGATGCAGGGAAAGGCGAGGTGTCTTTGCCGATTCCGCGGTTGACGTACGACGAAGCCATGAATCGGTATGGCAGTGATAAGCCCGACGTGCGTTTTGGTATGGAATTGGTCGAAGTATCGCCTATTTTCGATAACACAAGTTTTAAAGTTTTCCGGCAAGTACTGGATCAGGGCGGCACAGTGAAAGCCGTGAACGCCAAAGGGCTGGGCGGCGTGCCGATTCGTGTGATGGATGATTGGACCGTGGTGGCCCGCGAATTGGGTTTGGGAGGGTTGGCGTATATTCGTGTGCAGGACGATGGTCAGTGGAAGTCACCGATTATTAAATTCTTTAATGAAACGGAACAAGCCGCGTTAAAACAGCAATTGGATATGCAACCCGGCGATCTGGTATTTTTTGCCGCAGACAAGCGGGATATCGTTAATCCTGCGCTGGGTCGGCTTCGCTTGCTTGCCGGTGAAATGGCGGGCTTACTAGACGAAGAGGTTTACGCGTTCACATGGGTTACGGATTTTCCTTTGTTTGACCGCAACGAAGAAGGCCGTTTGCAATCGGTGCATCACCCGTTTACGTCGGCTCATCCCGAAGATTGGGCGTTACTGGAATCGGACCCGGCCCGTATTCGCGCGCAAGCGTACGATATTGTGCTTAACGGGGTGGAACTCGGGGGAGGGAGCATTCGTATTCATGATCCGGATATCCAGTCCCGGATTTTTGAAGCGCTTCGTTTACCGCAAACGGAAATCGAGCATCGTTTTGGTCATTTAATTCGTGCGTTGGGTTTCGGCGCTCCGCCTCACGGTGGAATCGCGCTGGGATTGGACCGTTTTGTCATGATGCTGGCCGGAGAGGAAAGCATCCGGGACGTTATTGCGTTCCCGAAGACCCAAAAAGCGATGGATTTGATGATGAATGCGCCAGCGGATGTGGATGCCCGTCAATTACGGGATGTGCATATTAAGCTGGACGTTCAGACGCCTGTTGCACCTGTTACGCCTATCGCGTAGTGTTGCGAAGATACTATTTTGTCCACTTGTAATATTTTCGGCCTGATGTCGAAATCTTTTTTACGTAGGGTGGCCATGTTCCCGGCAATAAAGGAAGGAAGCCTTTATGAGTAAGAAAGAATGTTCAAAACCGTTACAGGTCGCTACAACCCGTTATTACTATAAGCCCATGGCAGCATTTTTTAATGCATTCCATTTACGCGCATTTTGGGCAGCGGACGTGGAATTGCGGTCTCCGGTGCTGGATGTCGGCTGCAGCGACGGCGAATACGGATTGTTGCTGGCGGAAATACTGGGTCCGCCGGATCAAATAACCGGCGTGGATATCAGCGCCGAGGCTATTGCGTCCGCAGGCAGTCAGGCGAAAGAATTATATGACAAAATGGTGGTGGCCAGCGCGACTACATTGCCGTTCAAAGATAAGTCTTTTAATTCAGTGGTGGTGAATGCCAGTTTGACTTCCATTGATCCTGATTTAGACAAGGCCTTACATGAAGCAGGACGCATATTAAAAACGGGTGGCGTTTTTTATGCCACGGTGTGCACCGACCAATATGAACATAAGTTATGGATCAACCGTTTGCTAAGCCGAGTGGGGTTGCATAGGATGGCGGCGCGGTATAGAAAATCCATGAACCGGCGCATGCAGCAGGCTCACTTGTTACCGCATCAAGAGTGGATTGAACGCATTGAGCGAGGCGGGTTCACTGTCATAGACCATTTTGGATTTATGCCTCTTTCGCTGGTGCCGTTCTGGAGCTTTCTGGCGTGGACGCCATTACGTGCTCACAGTGTATTCCGCTTTATGCGCAGTCCTAGGCTTCATCGTGCAGTAGCACGTTTATATCAGCGCCTTTTTGCAGGCGTGTATAATAAAACGCCCAGTCGGCTTGATTCATCTAGAAGCGGTTATGTGTTTATTGCCGCACGAAGAAATGCCCGAAAGTTGTCCGATGCGTGATTGACCATTTAGGCTTTTGTGTGTGCTGACCCGCCGGGTTGGTTGGAAGCAGGCGGAGTTTCTTCTTCCTCTTGATCCGCGAGATCTACAATTTCAATTTTTTCTTCCACGACGTCGTTTTGCGCTTCCGTACCTGTTTCGTCTTTTAAGTTTTTAGGGCGTCCTTCGTCTTTACCAAACGGTCCCATGGCTCTGAATTTTTTGTATCGCGCTTCAATTAATTCATCCAACGATAAACCGGACAAATGATCTAGATTATGTAAAATCGCTTGTTTTAAACTTGCGGCCATAGCTTTGGGGTCGGCATGCGCGCCTCCAACCGGTTCGCGTATCATTTCGTCGGCCAGTCCGCTCTCAAGCAAATCCTTGGCGGTTAATTTCAGCGCTTCCGCGGCTTTGTCCGCGTACGTCCGGTCTTTCCATAGAATCGCCGCGCAGCCTTCGGGTGAAATAACCGAGTAATAAGCGTTTTCCAAAATAAGAATGCGATCACCAACGCCGATACCTAATGCGCCACCGCTGCCTCCTTCGCCGATTATCGTAACGATAATAGGCGTCTTTAGCGCGAACATTTCACGCAAATTAACGGCAATAGCTTCCGCGATGTGCCGCTCTTCCGATTCAATGCCAGGAAAGGCGCCCGGCGTGTCAATAAGTGTGACAATAGGCACATTAAATTTAGCGGCTAATCGCATTAACCGTAGCGCTTTCCTGTAGCCTTCCGGATATGCGCACCCAAAGTTGCATTCCAGATTGGATTTAGTATCCCGTCCTTTTTGCGTGCCAATCATCATGACCCGGCGTCCGTCCATGGTGGCAAACCCGCCGATAATCGCGCGGTCATCCCGGTGAATACGGTCGCCGTGCAATTCCACAAAATCTGTGGTCATTGCGCGAATATAATCAAGGGTGTAGGGACGCAATGGGTGGCGGGCTACTTGCACTCGTTGCCAGGCTGTCAGGTTCGCATAGACGTTTTTACGGGTGTCCTCAATTTTTTCCTGCATGCGCTGAACTTCAAGGGCGACGTCTATTTTCTGATTTTCGCTGAAAGATCGAAGTTCCTTAAGTTTGTTTTCCAGTTCAGCAATAGGTTTTTCAAACGGTAAAGTAAATGACACACCGGTGCCCTCCCATACGCCTGTTATTCTGTGATCGTTACTTGCACGCCCAGCGGCAGAAGCGTGTATAATTCCTCGATTTCCTCGTTTAATAGCCGCACGCACCCTGCGCTGGATTGAAAGCCGATTGATTCCGGTTCCCACGTTCCATGCAAGCCATAGGCAGGAATATCCAGCTTGAGGTAATGCGTGCCCAACAAGTTATCGGGATGGCCGTAAGGAATGGCCCGCCCATTGCGCCACCAAACCGGCTGGACAATGCGATCCACGATTTTGAAATCACCCACCGGCGTAGTTCCGAATTCGCCTGTGCCCACGCGGTATCGTTTGAAAAAACGATTGTTGAGATACACCACCAGCTCATTGGTGGTTTTGTTTACTTCGACGCGGAATTCACCCGTTAAAATACGCATACGGTGCCCCGCAAAAATATTGTCGCCGCGTATATCATTCGATTTTCGCAGGAGATCAATGGTTGTTTTATGGCGGTTGGCTATGCGTTCCAAGGAGTCTCCGGATTTAATGACATAGTCTACTTTTTCGGGCATAGCACGCCGGCTGAAAACCAGTAACGTATGAATTTCCCCCAGTTTGTCTTCGGCGGTCCGCACGTGTTGAGGGTCGGTGGATTCCTCCCGCAAGCGCCATAGGATATCGCGAGCTTCAATAAGTTTGTCTTCTTCCAGAAGCGCGTCGGCTTCCGCGAGCAAGGCGTTCCATGCCCCGTTCGAGGGCGTTTCATCCGGCGCTTCAGGCGTTTCGGTGGCGGCATTTTCCAAGGCATCTGTTACATCAGCGGAAAGGTCGTCCGCGCTGTGGTTATGTTCCCGGTCCGGCCAGAAATAATACGCTACGGCGCCAGCCAATATAAGGACTACAGCCAGCCCCAGGACAAAGCAGCCGGTTTTAGATCGGCGCCGGTTAATCTGATTTAAATAAATATCTGTCATATCCAGTTTTCTAGACTTTTAAGCACTAAACTCATGGAAGGATAGCGTTTAGCCACATCTTTCGCAAGGCATTTAAGGACGAGGTCTTCCAGCGAAGAGGGCAGGGTTGGCGCATATTGAGTGGGCGGCGTGGCTTCCACGCCGCTATCCATTTGCGCCCGCAATGATCCGTCCTGCGTGTCACGCTCGAAAGGTTTGCGCCCGGTCATCATTTCATAACAGCACACGCCAAAACTGAAAATATCGGCTGTTTCATCTGCTTTTTTATCCCGCAGACATTCCGGCGCGATGTATGCAGGCGTGCCTGTAATTTCTTTTAACGCTACAGGCTTTCCGTTGTGTTTCATGGCTAAATCAAAATCAATAAGCGTGATATCGCGGTCGGGCGAGACCATTAGGTTTTCCGGTTTGTAATCCAGATGTAAGTAATTTTTGTAATGCACCCAGTATAACGCTTCCGCCATTTGCCGCATCAAAGGGATTAAATCGTATCCGATCAAAGGATCTTTTCTAATCAGTAAATCCCGCAACGTGCATCCGTTTAGATATTCCATGACCATGTAAGGAAGGTCATCCACAATCCCGTGATCGAATAACCGTACGACATGGCGATGTTGCACATGGGTCAATACGGAAATACCGTGAAGGAATTGCTTGCGAATACGGCGGTCTCGCGCGTATGTTTCTTTCAGGAATCGAACAATGACGCGCTGTCCTGCCGGATCGGTAGCAACATAAATGTCCGTCATTCCCCCCCGGAATATGGGGCGGATCATATAATAACCCGGCACATGATGATTCGCCATACATGGTACAATAGCGTATGTTCTACGGGTTGTGAAGCCGTCAATGGTCTGTAGCGGAATTTGAAGAAATACAACATGAAAAGATTTTGGCCTCGTTTTCAGTATCAGGATTGGGGGTTTTATACTCCTGCGCTTTCGCCCACGGTGCGCGTATTATTGATTATCAACGTGGTGGTATACATCGTGCGCGTGCAGGTTAATAAAGCCACAGGCGGCGCGTTCGACATCATTTTCGGTCTAAGCGAGTACATTTATCGTGACGGGTTTATTTGGCAGGCCGTTTCGTATATGTTTCTGCATGGATCGCTTCTGCACATGTTATTTAATATGCTTGTGTTGTATTTCATCGGCGTGGACATCGAGCGCGCGATGGGGCCGGCGCGATTTGTGCTGCTATATTTCACGGCAGGCATTCTCGGCGGGTTGGGCTGGTTAATACTTGCGCCTCCCGGCGGCGTGTGCATTGGAGCTTCCGGCGCCGTTTTTGGCTTGTTGGGCGCGTTTGCGGCCATGTTTCCTAACCGTCTGATTACGCTCCTTGTTTTCTTTGTCATTCCCGTGACGATGCGCGCCTGGGTCATGGCGCTTGTTTTGGCGGCTTTGGAATTTACGTTAATGATGACGCACGTCGTATCGGGCATTGCGCATTCCGCGCATTTAGCCGGCATGGTCGCCGGATTTGTGTACGCCACCGTGGTCATGCGGCGCGGGATTCGTATTCGCATTATTCGTAACCGGCGGGAACCTCGCTTAAATGTATTAAGACGGGAAGATGCCCCGGTGGTGTCGCCGGAGGAAGTGGATCGCATTCTGGATAAAATCGCGCACGAAGGCATGGGTAGTTTAAGCGCGTCGGAACGGAAGCTATTGGAACAAGCCAGCCTGGACCGGAAAAGTTAAGGAACCAGTCCGAGCTGTTGAATAGTCTTTTCCGCCGCGCGACTTTCCGCTGTGCGCTTATTGCTTCCGCTTCCTTCACCGTAAACACGATCCTGAATATGCACTTGCGCGGTGTATTGGCGGGCGTGTGGCGGTCCAACCTGTTGAGTGATGCGGTAGACCGGACTGATTTTCCACACGCGCTGACAATACTCTTGCAGGTACCCTTTGGGATTCTCCAGTTTATCTTCACCGGAATCCGTGTCATGATTCAACCGTGGAAACCAGTGTCGCTCAAAAAAACGTGAAGCGGCGCGTAAACCGCCATCAAGATATACCGCCCCCATAAGAGCCTCCGTCGCATCCGTTAGATTCGAGTCGCGTTCCCGTCCTCCTGACAGATCTTCCCCGCGTCCTAAGCGGAGAAAGAAACCGAGGTCCCATTGACGTCCGAGATCGGCCAGCGCGCCGCGATTGGTGATCCGGCTGCGCGCGTGCGTTAAAGCCCCTTCGGGCATGGCGGGATTGGAAAGGTACAAATGATGCGCAGCCAACATGCCAAGCACTGCGTCCCCTAAAAATTCGAGCCGCTGATTATCTTCTTCGTCCGGCGCGGATTCGTGGCGGAAAGAAGGATGAGTCAAAGCGGCAAGCAACAAAGCGCGTTGTTTGAAGCGGTGCCCGATTTTTCGTTCCAGTTGAGAAAGGCGCGCGTCGTCCATCGTCATGCTCTTGGATGAAATTGTTTGTGCAATGATTTTAAGCGGGATTGATCCACATGCGTGTATACCTGCGTGGTGGCAATATCGGCATGACCAAGCATTTCCTGAATCACACGCAATTGCGCGCCGTGTTCAAGCAAGTGGCTTGCAAATGAATGCCGCAAGGTATGGGGTGTCACGGTTTTTCCGATGCCTGCTTTTAACGTGTAATGTTTGATGATTTTCCAAATCCCTTTCCTGCTGAACCCGCTACCCCGTCGCGTGATAAATAACCGGTCGGATTCGTTGTGGCGCAGGAGGGTAGGGCGATATTCGCGCACATAGGCGCTTAAGACGTCACGGGCTTTGCGTCCGAACGGAACAACGCGCTCTTTATTTCCTTTGCCAATGCATAATAAATATTGCTCATCCAAGTGTATGTCATGCAGACGCAAATCCGCTACTTCAGAAACACGTAGTCCTGTGGCATACATGGTTTCAAGCATGGCCCGGTCACGGAAACCGCGTATGGTTTTTTCGTCCGGCGCGGCAAGCAACGCATGGATTTCGTTTTCGGAAAGCGTGTCTGGAAGCATTTTCCATAATTTAGGGGCGTCCATTTGTTCGGCTACATTTTCGGCAAGCATATTTTCCTGCTGCAAAAAACGAAGGAACACTTTAATCGCCACCAAACGCCTTGAAAGTGTGGCCGTGGCCAGTCCTTGCTGTTGCGCGTCGGTTAAAAATCCCAGGATATGTTTCCGGGTAACGTCATTTAAGGCAAGAATGCCGTGTGATTGAAGGTGCGCGGTGAATTGGCGCAAATCCGATGCATACGCCAAACGCGTATGCTCGCTTAAGCCGCGTTCCAGCGCCACGTAATCCAAAAATTGATCAATCAGTGCGTTCATCGCGGCATGCGGCCGGCAATCGTGCGCGCGCTTCCTCTGTGGCCCGCTCTTCGTTGGCATCAAAACCGGCTGCGGTGATGGCATATTCGATATTTTTCAGTGCAATCGCGGTGCTGTCATACGTCACACGGGCCACGCGACGGTTTACATCCAAATCGGCGCGTTTAACCGCTTCACGATCCAGCGTGTCAATCGCCTGCAATACAAGGGATCGGCATTCCGGGGATCCCATTTGAGGCACGGAAATTTCCACGGTAACTTCTGTTTGCCGAAAGCATGATACATGAAATAAAAGCGCTACAAGAAAAGCCAATGAAATTCTTAAATGCTTAATCATAAAGTGGTTCCTAACAATTAATTAATATTTTTGATGATTATACTTGCAATTCCGCAAGCGCACAGCATTATTTTATACCAATTTATTGAACGTCAGATCGTGTGTGACGTCTAATCATTTGGAAGGGCGGGAGTACGCTTTCCATGGGGTTCCTCACCCCGACCTCCTTGGCGTACCCGCCCTTCCTCTTTTTCCTCCCTTGACTAAATCCCTTTGTTACCTCCACTATCTATCGTAGTTCGATTCTAATGGATTGATGAAAATAACAAGGGGAACGTAAATGAAACAATGGGTTACTTTATTTGCGGCGATCATCGGGTGTGGAGCTTTTGTCGCGCACGCACAGCCTGAAGGGAATCTTCGGTACTCGATCACTGTTACAGAATTCGAAAACAAAGCGGGTTGGCGAGGTCAGTGGGATCTCGGCGATGCGTGGGGCACGGTTTTGACGGATATGCTTCAAGCATCGGGTCGCTTTATCGTGCTTGGCGAAAGCGATATGCGCGGCGCAGCGTTGCGCGAGCAGGATTTCGCCGCTTCCGGACGTACTGCGGGGGGCACGAAAGCGCCTGCGATGGGACAAATGACTCCGGCGCAGCTTCTTGTGAAAGGCGCTATAACACATGTGGAAACCAGCCAGTCCGGCGCGGAAGGCGGAATCAGTTTTAAAGGCATCCGTTTAGGTGGCGGAAAAGGTAAAGCTGAAATTAACGCCACAATCTATCTCGTGGATTCGCGCACCGGACAAGTTAAAGCATCCACCAAAGTTGTTGGGGAAGCCGCCCGTCGGAGCGGTCGCGTGGGCTACCATGGAAGCGCGTTGGGTGGCTTAACCGGTGACCTCGGAGGTTTTCGCAAAGATAATCTCGGTTTGGCAACCGAAGATGCAGTCGAGAAAGCCGTGGACTTCCTAATCGAACAATTGGAAAATGTAGCGTGGGAAGGAAGCGTGGTCCAAGTGGCAGGCAATCGGGTATATATCAACCGCGGGAGCCGTGAAGGCGTTTCCAACGGTCAGGCGTTTCAGGTGGGAACGGTCACGGAAATCGCCGATCCCGACACAGGCGAAGTGCTTGATCGCATTGTCGAATCCATTGGAACCATACGTGCCGTGGAGGTCCGTGAAAAATTGACGATTTGTGAAGCGCCTTCGGATGTGGACGTAAAGCCCGGCATGACGATTTCACTTGCGAAGTAAATATTGTTGTTCGATCAAAAGCCAAGCACGCCGCTACCACCACAGGCGGGCGTTTGGCTTTTTTATCGCTACGGCTTGACAACCCGCGTTCCTGCTATAGGTTTAGGCAATTTTTTGAGGCCGGAACTTTATCATGTTGTTTTTTCGATTTAGTTTATTCATTGGATCTATCTTGTGTTGTGTGTTGATCGGGACTGCATGTCGTGATTCTACGCCCGTCCAACGGCAGTATACGGAGTATGTGCTTGCCGCCCCGCCGCCTCCCGAAGATCCGGGCCACGACCATCCTCATGACGGGATGATGGACGCGAGTCTAGCGCCCGTGGTGACATCTCCCCCGGATCAGGGAGAGGCCCCGTTTGTTTTTGAGACCCCCGAGCCGTGGCGGGCGCTTCCTGCTTCCGGCATGCGTATGGCCACGCTTCTTATTGACCATGAAGGCATGGATCCGCTGGAATGCACGCTTACGGTATTGGGACCCGAATCCGCGGGACTGGAAGGAAACCTTGTCCGGTGGATGGGACAACTGGATATTGACCCTCCGCGTGGCGACGCTTTCCAGCGTTACATGGATGACCTTGAACGGATGGAAGGCAAGGATGGCTTGCAATGGACATTGGTTGATTTTGCACCCTTGGTGAAACAGGATGATGGGTTGAATATGATGGTGGGTATAACACAGCAGGGCGCGCGCGTGTTGTTTGTGCGGTTGCTTGGCCCGAAAAACATAGTGGAAGGGGAACGCGACCGTTTCCGCCAACTCCTGTTCTCCATTCGCCCCTCATGAAGATCGCATCGTCCATTTTATCGTTTTTTCTTTCCATACGCCTAACCGTGGTTTGTTTGTTGCTTTTGTCTGTCTTGATTGTCGCAGGCACGCTGTATCAAGTGGAATATGGATTATTCCTCGCCCAGAAACGGTTTTTTGATTCCTGGTTGATTCTTTTCTGGGGCTTTATTCCGTTTCCCGGAACGCAAACCGTTTTATCGCTTCTGTTTGTTAATTTATTCTGCAATATGATCCTTCGTTTCTCCTATGGATGGCGCCAGATGGGGCTGGTCATGATTCATATGGGCTTGATGTTGTTGCTTGCCGGCGGGTGGGTCACGCGTCAATTCGGGCAGGAATCATTTCTTTCTCTTGTGGAAGGCGAAGGATCGAATGTGGCTTCGGACTACCGCGAGTGGGAAGTGGCTGTGTGGAAAGAAGAACGCGAAACTGTGCGGAACGTCACTGCGTATGACATGAAAAACATACCTGATGGCATCGCATTGCCTTTGGACGCGTGGGGGTTCGATTTGCGCGTGGACATATATCACGACCACGCGCGCGCGTTCCGTTCCACTAATCCTGACCATGAACCGCGGGTAACGAATGCGTCAGGCATCACCATGCTTGAAGAGTCATCGGGCGGATATGATCCGCAGGAATATACGCCGGGAGGTGTATTTACGTTGCGCGGCTTGTCGAATTCAGAAGAAAAGCGATTATTGCTTTTTGGAGGCGATCTTGAGCCCACGCGTATTACGGATGACACGGGCACCTATGCGTTCTCGCTTCGTCGCAAACGTCATGAGCTTCCTATCTTTGTGCAATTGCTTAATTTTGAACGGGAATTTCATCCGAATAGCGATATTCCCAAAAGTTTTTCCAGTCTCATAGAAGTAGATGTTCAAGGCGTGGCGAGACAGGTAACCGTGGAAATGAACAAACCTTTCCGCTATCAGGGCTATACTTTTTATCAAGCGTCCTATGCGGATCTGGAGCAAGGGACACAATTATCCACGTTTGCTATTGCGTTGAATTACGGACGGATTATTCCGTACGTAGCTACTGCTATGACTTTTTTAGGGTTAGCGGTACATTTTCTGATTCAGTTGTATGTGCGTAAAGGATCGCGTGATCGTTCATGAAGAACGTGTGTTTCATTTTATTGGTACTGATCGGCATCCCTGTGATCGGGTGGGCGTATGGGAATACCGAGCCAACGCCGGAGACGAACGCGCGCCCCGCTCCCGCTGCGGGCGACTCCGCGGGACTTTCTTCCCTTCATGAATTTTCGCACATGGCGGTGCTGCACGACGGCAGAAAAATGCCTATGCACACGTATGCCCGGCTAGCGCTTATCCAATTGTCAGGTCGCAAATCGGTTTCCGGGATGCCTGCGGAAGCGTGGATGGCCCGCCTACTATTTGATCCGTCGTCCACGTTGGATGATCCGGTATTTCTGATCAATCATCCGGATGTGGCGCAAGCGCTCCGTATTCCCGTGAATGAAAATCGCCGTTACAGTTTTTCGGATTTGCATGGTGGCATGGGTCGTTTGCGTGAACTGGCGGAACGCGCCGGACGGATGGAATCAGACCGCCGTTCCCAGGTGGAAAACGAATTGATTCGCGTATATCGAAATCTGACCATTTATCTGGATCTGTTTTATGCGATGGCTTTTGCCCGGCCGCATCCTGATTTTTCTGTTGAACATCCTGCGTTGCTTGATCTGCTTCAGGCGGGAGATGAACCTGTTATGTTGCGTTTCTACGACGTGGCGGAGCGAGCCCAGACGCTTCAGCCCTTGCTGACCGGATTAACCACGAAACCGGCGGAGACATGGACCGAGGTGGAACAAGCGGCCTATCAATTGTCCGGTGCATTGTATGAATGGGCCCGGCAACATCAGGAATCCCCGTTGTTTATTATTCCTGTAACCCACCACGGCGAAGAATCATGGCTGTCTCCCTGGAGCGTGTTGGGCATGGGGCTGCGTGACCCCGGCGCAGGGGAAGCGGTACGCGGACTTGTGGAAATGAACGATGCGTATCTCGCCGGCATGCAAGTGGACTTTGATTTGGCCGCGCGTCCGTTTAACGATTGGGTGGATAAGCAATTAGACGGCGATCGGAGCATGCCGTTTCTGGATTGGGAAATTACATTTAACAATCTTCGCTTATTTAGCTGGGCGCGTTTTTTTTACGGCATGGCTTTCTTGTTTACGTTCATGTCTTTGATTAACAAAGCCCGCTGGCTATACGGCGCATCGTTGTTGTTATTGGGGGCGGCTTTTCTAGCGCATTCGGGTGGCATGCTCATGCGCATGGCTATCATGGGGCGTCCGCCGATGACTAATCTTTACGCGACATTTATTTTTGTGAGTTGGGTATGCGTATTGCTGTCTTTTATAGCCGAACGTTTTCAACGTAATAGCATCGGCATTCTTTCCGGGTCGGTATCGGGATTTCTGCTGCTGGCATTTTCCCAGCGCTTTTATTTGCAGGGCGATACCATGGGGCAGGTGGTCGCGGTGCTGGATTCGAATTTCTGGCTTTCAACGCATGTCACGACTATTACCGCCGGGTATGCGGGATGCTTGCTGGCCGGCTTGCTTGGGCACGTGTATTTGCTGCAAGGCGTGCTTGCGCCCCGTCGCGCGGAAACACGGAAAGCTACGTATTACGCCATGGTGGGTATGCTTGGATTCGGACTGACGTTTTCTTTTCTAGGCACCATGCTGGGCGGCGTGTGGGCGGATCAATCCTGGGGCCGATTCTGGGGATGGGATCCCAAGGAAAACGGCGCATTATTAATCGTGCTGTGGTGCTCGATTTTGTTTCATGCGCGCCTTGATTCTATGATCGGCGATGTCGGCATGGCCGCCGGTTGTGTGGTTGGCGCGATTATCGTAATGATGGCTTGGTTAGGTGTCAATTTGCTGGGGGTGGGACTCCACTCGTATGGCTTTACCTCCGGCTTGGCTATGAATTTGTTTGTATACTCCGCTTTTGAACTTCTGTTTATCGCGGTGTTGACGCCGTGGGCTTATAAACGAATTCAATCGGCGTGAAGCTTCTTCGCATCCAACAGCATGGCGGGCAAAGGACAAGCCGCGCAGCGCGTCCGGTCGGGCAAACAAAAATCATGGAAAATTTGAAGCAATCCCTGCTTGCATACCGGGGCCCGGTACAACGAAGGCGCGTGATCGCGTCCCAATAAATAATGCGCGGTTTGTTTAACCAGGCCGTTATCTGGTTCAGAGGGTAAACAAGCGGTCGCCTCGTGTATAAACGAATCCTTCGCGCCTTGCGCGGCCCAAAAAGGAAGCGTGATGTTTGCGCATAAGGCGCCTGCGCGTTCCGGTCCGATCAGCGCGATGGGTTTCCCCGTTGGGCGGCTGCCTAACGACATTCGCCGTGACCAATACGCGGCGCGCACGTTCGTCAGCGTATGCACCACAAGACGGCATGCTTCCTGACCGCGTGTTGTTCCCGTGCTTATGGATTTCCAGCGCTCCACCAGCGAGGGGGAGGACGTAAACAATGCCGCGGCGGCCATCAGCCGGCGCACCGGATGATTGGCGGGGCGCAGTCCGTCCAGACGCCACATACGCGCATCAAGCGCGCGCGAGGCAAAACGTTCCTGATAGCGCCACCAGTGCCTCCACAAACGACGTACAAAACGCCGGGTCTCGTCATCCCATCGTGGTAGCGGTTCCGGAGGCATGAGACCCGAGATACCCAGCAGCAGCGCGTATGCATGCACGGGGTCGCCACCGGTCAGGGCCGGCCAGTCTGTCACAGGCAGCAACGACGCAAGGCGTCGAAAAGGCAGTTTGTTGTTTTTATACCCCAGCGCCGTCATGACTTCTTCGTAGACAGCTTGTTCGATTCCTTTTTCCTCCATGGCTATAGCCAACCGTTCGGCTTTCCGCCGTAAGCGCTCTTGTCCCGCTGCCTCGAGTACGAAACGTCGCTCGTCCGGGGAATACTGTTTAAGGACCGCGTGACACGGAGGGTGAGGCGCGCGGGCGGCATAGGGATAGGCCGTGACATCCACGGTATCCAAGGCAAAGCGATGTTCGCGCTGGATGGCCGCGCGCAACGAAATGTGCACCGTGCCCGGCGGAAAATCCTTGGATTCAAAACGCCCCGGAAAATATGTAACGTGAAAACGGACCGCCCGGTAACGGGGATCACGCTGATGGCCATGACGGCTCCAGTCCGCGGGATGAATATGAATTTCCACGTCCCCGGCCAATCGTCTACGTTCGTGGCCAATGCGCAGGACGGCCCCTGTAAAATCCGGACCGGCTTCCAGATTCCAAATACCGGGATCTTCCACTTCCACGGACTCCCCGTCGGAGGTTTTTAATGCGTCGGGACGCAACTGCGGATCATGCCAGGCGGCTTGCACATGGCGTTCAGTCCATTCAAACGCGCGTGCGGCTTTTCCTTCATCCCGTAGACGATCCGTGGGGGTAGGGTCTAGCGCGGTATAATAAGCGGATATTGGAAAGGCATCGCGCAAAGGACTCACACGATAATATGCGCTTTCCTCCGCCAGGCGGGGTTGCGCCGGTGTGACCACAGCTTGACTAGTACGCTTGCGAGCCATAATACTCCTGTACGGAACAACGCTGAACTGGGATAGTAGGATACGTTTGGCAGAAACCCAAGCAGGAAGACACGACCAGATATATCTTTGTTGTCACATAACATTATGATTTCCGTATCACATTTAACGAAACGATACCGCCATGTAGTGGCGGTTGATGATTTGTCTTTTGAAGTAAATAAAGGTGAAATCGTTGGATTGCTAGGGCCGAACGGCGCGGGGAAAAGCACGGTTATGCGAATTCTCGCGTGTTACCTGACTGCGACAGGCGGGCGTGTGCGCGTGGCAGGGCATGACGCATTTACGGAGTCCATGGACGTGCGTCGCCGTATAGGTTATTTGCCTGAAACTGTTCCTTTGTATCCGGATATGCGCGTGGATGAGTTTTTGAGGTACCGCGCAAAATTAAAACGCCTTCCCGCGAAAAAGCACGCCGCGATGATTGCGGAAGTTAAGGAACGGTGCGGACTGAACGAGCTCGGCAAACATATGATTGGAAGTTTATCGCGTGGCTATCGCCAACGGGTGGGATTGGCGGACGCGCTTGTACATAATCCCGACGTGCTTATTCTGGATGAGCCGACGCTGGGCCTTGATCCCAATCAAAACCAGCAGATACGCATGTTCATTCGAAGTCTGGCGGAAAAGCACACGGTGTTGCTATCCACACATATTTTGCCGGAAGTGGAAATGATATGCGGGCGCGTGATGGTTATGGCGGAAGGTCGCATGGTGGCCGCCGATACGCCTGAACGGCTTAAAGATTCTTTTCGCGGTCCTAACCTGATACGTGCGGAAATACGCGGACCGGTACAGGACGTTCAAAAACAGCTTGCCATGCTACCGATGGTTCTTCGGGTGGAACTTGTTTCCGAAAATGGCTGGTCTGTGTACCGGGTGGAAGCCCCGCGCGATGTTGATGTGCGACCGGCGTTGTTTGATGTGGTGGTTCGAAACGGATGGCGTTTACGCGCTTTGACGCAGGAAAAGCGCCGGTTTGAGGACGTGTATTTGAAGTTGACGGGGCAGGAGGAGGAATCGGTCCCATGAGTCTGTTTTGCACCATTTGGCGACGCGAAGTCGCTTCATTTTTTCTGATGCCGGCGTCCTACGCTGTGGTAACTTTTTTTCTGGCTTTGATGGGCTTAAGTTTCTGGCTGATGGTACAGATGCTTATGCTTGGACATGTAGCAACGCCTGTTTCGCAGGTGATGTTCGGCGAAAGTCTTTTTTTCTGGATGGCGATGTTAATGGTGCCTCCTTTAATTACCATGCGTTGCGTCGCGGAAGAAAGACGGATTGGGACCATGGAACTGTTAATGACAGCGCCAGTAGGGGATGCAACGGTGGCGTTAGGCAAATTCGCAGGGGCGTTGACGGTGTTTCTACTGTTATGGATCCCGACGTTAAGTTACGTGTTTTATTTGTCGAAGCTGGCGCCGTATGCCACGCCTTTGGATGTCGGCGCGTTGGCGGGAGCGTATGTGGGCATAGGTTTGATTGGAGCGTTTTTCCTTTCGATCGGCCTTTTTGCTTCCACATGTACACGCAATCAAATGGTCGCGGCTATTTCTTCTTTTTCATTGATAGCCATGTATTTTTTCATGGGATTCACGCCGCGCTTCACGGAGTTGCCGTTGTTACATCAGTCTGCCCATTATATTTCCTGTTTGACTCACATGATTGATTTTTCCCGCGGGGTTCTCGATTCCCGTCCTGTTGTTTTATATCTCTCTTTAACGGCATTGATGTTGTTTATGAGCGTTAAATCCATCGAATCAAGGAAATGGAAAGCATGACGGCCTTGTCCCCGCTTCATGACCAGAATAAAGTGGCTCGCCGCGCGTTAAGAAAAAGGCGGGGCCGCCGTTTTGTCATCGGCGTGAATGTGGCTTTTTCTTTTGTGCTAATGCTTGTCTTCGTGGTGTTGCTCAATGTTTTAACATCGGCTTTTCCTTTGCGCGCGAATGTAAGTGTGCATAACGTGTTCCGATTATCCGACAAGACGCTTGCGGTGCTTAAACAGATCCCGGGTCCGGTGGATATCAAGGTTTTTTATCAGCGGAGTCAGGCCGAGTTGCGCGATATCATAAATTTATTAAACGAATATGAATATCATGCGCCGATGGTGAGCTTTGAAGTAATTGATCCGGACCGCAATTTAGCGGGCACGGAAGCCTTGGTTGCCCAGTACGGATTAACCGAACCCAATGTAGTGCTTTTCCATTATGATGGACGCACCCACCAGGTTAAGGCCGAAGATATCATGGAATATGATTTTTCCCCGGTGCGCCAGGGTTTGGCGCCTGCCCGTTCGTCTTTTCTCGGGGAGCGCGCTTTTACCTCGGCGTTGCGTAGGGTCACGGAAACAAGCAGGCCTGTGGTTTATTTTTTAACCGGGCACGGGGAGCGGCGCATGGACAATTTTGATCCGTTTGCAGGGTATTCCTCGATTGCCAAACGTATGACGCGTGATCATATGGACGTGCGTATGTTGGCGTTGGGAGAAGCGCAAAGCATTCCGGAGGATTGTGCGGCGCTGATCGTGGCAGGACCCACCCGTCGCATTGCGCAGCCCGAATTGGATATCATGGTGGATTATCTGGAAGAAAGCGGCCGCGCGTTAATTCTAGTGGATGCCCTGCATCAAACCGGTTTGGATAGTTTGCTTCTACGCTGGGGCGTGCAATTGGGTGATGATATTGTTGTAGACCCGCGCCGTAGCATCACCGGGCGGGAATTATTTGTGACGCAATACGGCTTTCATCCTATCACGGACCGCTTGCAGGGCATTACCACCATTTTTCACATGCCGCGTTCCGTAATCCCGGTTGCCCCCCCTCAGACCCTTGCGGCCAACCAGGCGGATAAGCCTCATGCGACGGTTCTGGCTGCTTCGTCGGACCGGGGCTGGGCCGAACGCTCACCGGATCGCGCGCCGATGCGCTTTGACGAGGGACAAGATGTGCCCGGCCCTGTGCCGGTGGCGCTTGCCGTGGAACGGGGTCCGGTTGCGGGCATTGATGTGCAAATCCAGTCCAGCCGGCTGGTGGTGATCGGGGATGCCGGATTTGTGGCGAATGGCGCTTTAACGGGAGGGGATGAAGATTTTTTTATGAGCGCGCTTAATTGGTTGTTGGATCGCGAATGGTTAATGGCTATAGGACCCAAGCCCGTGGTGGAGGAAAAATTGATGTTGGATCGCGACCAGCTCAAACGGTTGTTTAAGATCTTTGTTATTGCGTGCCCGGGGGTTGCTGTTTTTATGGGGCTATTGGTTCATATGCGCAGGAGAATATAATCATGCGTTTCAGGACCACATGGTATTTGCTTATCGGATGTTTGGTATTGGGTGTGCTTTGCTGGCATTATATCGGGCATCCCTCGCGCGTACTTGAAAAACAATACGAATGGGCTGGCGCTTTTCACATGGAACCGGACCGTATCCGTTCGCTACGCATAGAACGCGAGGATACCGTGTTGGAATTTATACAGGAAAATAAAGTCTGGCGCATGGTTGAACCTATCCGTACCCGCGCCAATGCTGGCGAAATTGACCGCTTGCTTACACGCTTAAGCTCTTTGGAGCCAGGTGAAGTCATTACGGAATGGGATCGTCGTAGCGCGCAATTGACGCTTGCCGATTACGGGTTGGATCGTCCTCAGTGCACGGTGTCCTGGAATGACGGCGTGCGAAGCCATCGATGGTTGATAGGCCGGTTGGCTCCTGTGGGGGAACAACTGTATGTTAAAGAAGAGGAAAGCCACGATATTATTGCCGTAACAGCGCGTTTGCTGGATTGGATTCCTACGCATATTGCTCCGCTGCGGGATGATGTATTGATCCATGGCGAGCCACGTCTTGCTCATCGCCTTGCGGTGACCCGTGCCGGTGGTTTTGTGCAGCTTATGCGGGATGACGACGGACTGTGGAGAATACAACAGCCTTTGGCTGCCCGCGCGGACCGTCTGGCGGTGCAACGCATGCTTGATCAATTGTTTTCGGCGCGCATTAAAGATTATGTGGCCGACAATGTTTCAGATATGACCGCATATGGACTCGATCCATCCGCGACGCATGTCGCGTTGTGGATTGACCGCCAGGAGGAAGCGGCGGGTTTTTATTTAGGCGCAGCCCTTGAAAATGAGCCTGAACGTATTTATGCGCGGCGCACCGATGGTGAATCTGTATTTGCTGTTTCACGTGAATTGTTGGATGTCGCGACGATCCGGGTCAATGATTTACGTGATCGTGATTTGATTCCCTGGTCCTCAGGAGATGTGCATGCCATGACGCTTACACGCGGGACCGACACCGTCACGCTGGAGCGGCATCACGAGCAGGGTTGGATGCTGACATACCCGTATGTTGCGCAGGCGGAAAACAGCATCGTAGAAGGTGTGATCGAAGCATGGATGGCTGCTTCCATCGAGCGTTTTTACGACCATACGCCTACCAACGTCGTCGTGGATTCAGTTTCTTTGGCGGATACTGCGTCCATTCAATTTGAGCGACGTCAAAGTCGTGTTGATGCGTCCCGGCGCGCGATTGAACTATCCATGGTAATCCCCCCGGCCACATCGCAATGGGTCGTAGTCTCCAATGCGCTGGATCAAGCGGTGTACGATGTCGGGCGGGGAGCATGGGACGAGACAAAGTGGAGTATTGCCGACTATCGCCAGCGCGAGATATTCCGAATCCCGGCAGCGGATATTCGTAGGCTTGAATTGCGCCGGGAAAATGACGCAACCCATATTTTAATTCGAAACGAAAACGGTGACCTTGTGCCGTTGGATAAAAAAGGCGTACGGACAACGACTATTATTTCCGATGTTCTTGCGCAATTGAACCCGCTGCGGGCCGCGCGTTTTGTGCCTGAACGCGAAGCCCGCGAGGATTCATTCGGATTGGACGATCCGATGGCTGTGTTGACTATTGGATTAAGCGGCGAAGCAGGCATCGGACACGCTGTGATGCTGGGTGACGTGAGATCCGACGGCGGGGTCTATGCCCGTACAAGAGGGCATGACCATATTTTCATTTTATCCGCTGAAACCGCCACGTTGCTTTTGTCCGACTTGTATGAAGCAGAGGAGCCCGCGATCATCCCGGAAGAAACGGACGATGACCAATGACTCATGCTCGCGCCATACGCGTGGCCGTGCGGGTTCTACGGGCAGGCGCGCTGCTTGGCGTGATTGTGTTTGTGTACCTATCTACGATTGGATTTCCTGAATGGGTTGTGCGTGCGGTACAGCATGAAGCGAACCGCCAGGGGCTGGATATCCGGTTGGATCGTCTTCGTTTGCATTATGCGTATGGATTAAAAGCCGATAATGTGCGTTGGTTCATGCACGAGGATGATCTCCATCCCTGCTGGCAAAGTCCCCGGTTGTTTATTGGCTTGGATTGGCGCGCGTGGTGGCAGGGACAGCCTGTTTGGAGTTATGTTGTGGTGGAGGATGGCACTTTCCTTTTTGATTGGACCGGGCCACTACGTGATCCTGAAGGACCTGATATTCTCGCTTTGCGCAATACTGAAGTGCGAATACGCCGCGAAAATAGCGGTTTGCGTATGGAACATTTTGCTTCCGATGTCCATGGGATTACCCTGACGGGACGTGGATTCATTCATGCCGGTACAACGCCGCAACCGAAAGCGGAGACTATGCGTATCTGGCAAAAAATGGTTCGTCAAAACACAGCTTTAAGCGAATGGATTCGCGCGTTGCGTGATGCGGAGATGAAAGAAGAAGCCCGCGCATCTTTCGATTTTATGTTGTATCGCGACAAACCGCAGATGCATTACGCATCATGTTCTTTTTCTTCCGGAGCAACCCGCTTTAGAGGATTGCTGTTTGACGAAGTCCGCGTGGAGGGGGCGTGGCGCGATTCAAAATTGGAAGTGCCTGTATTGGTTTTACGGCATGGCGAACGCCGTCTGGAGGGATCGTGGTCGTTGGATACCCTGAACAGCCTTTCCGAATTGCGTCTGCAAAGTACGTTATTGCCCACGTATATACGTCAAATGATGCCTTCCTCTATGCGGGACCGGTTTGACGCCGCCCGCGTGCGCGCCGAGGGTGAATTGAATGTCGAATTGGAGGCAGGGCCGTCTACGATATCGGAACTGTTACGAAATGCCCAAGGCCGATTTTTCGCGCGAGGCATGGATGTGCGAAGCGCCGCGTTTGACCGGTTATCCGCTGATCTCGTTACCAAAGGAGAGAAAGTCCGCATTGAAAACATTCAATTTGAAATCCTAAACCGCCAAAAAAGAAAAGAATACGGTGAAGCTCGCCTTTCTCTGGATACCGATACATCGTCTTACCATGGCCATGTGAAAACAAAAATGAATCCCGCATTTTTGTTGCCTCTTGTGGCGCATGCCCGCGATGCATCGGACGTTATTCAGTCGCTATCTTTTCCCTCCTCGGCCCCCGAAGTCGAAGCATGGTTTAGCGGTCGGTACGGGACCAACGGCGTACTGCACTTTAATGGAACTTTGCGAGGGCGGGATTTTGTTTATCGAGGGGCATCGGTGGATTCGTTTTCAAGCGCTATAGAATGGACCAATAAAGTCCTTTCGCTCGAGAATATGTCCGTGACACGTCCGGAAGGTAAAGCTTCGGGTTTTTTGCGCCTTGATTTCGAAGAGGAAATATCCGTGTTTAATCTCACATCCGGCCTGAACCCTAAAGCGCTGGGTAGGATCGCGGGTCCGCAAACCGAACGCATTCTGCGTCCATTTCACTTTGATGGGTCGGTGGATATTTCGGCGGAAGGGCGCATGGATTTTAATCAGCATGAAACCACATCGTATCGGGCAAAAGCTATAGCCCGGCAAGCAGGGTGGGGCTATTACACGGCTGATCGAATCGAGGCCGATTGGATTGCCGAAAGCGCTCATGTGACCATGACCAACATCACGATGGAGGTCTTAGGGGGGAAAGTTGTGGGACATATCCATTTAGAGGGCCTTGGTGATCCGCCTGTGGCATACGATCTGGAACTGCGTATCCATGACCTGTCTTTTGCCGATCTTCTGCGGCAAGCCTTGCAAATGGAAAAAATCAACCGCACAGGTCGTCTATCCGCCAGCATACAGTTGTCTGGTCTGGCCGAGGACGACTGGAAAGATTCCGTGACGGGCCATGGCACGTTGCGGATCAGGAAAGGGGAAATATTCCGTATTCCCTTGCTGGGCGGATTATCGCGTTTGCTTTCCAAAATCTATGAAGGGTTTGGTTTTGCCACGCAATCGGATGTGCGCTCCACCTACACAATTGGGGACCGGGCTATTCGCAGCGAGGAGATTCGTATCGAAGGCAATTTACTTTCACTGGCGGGGTGGGGAACGTATGAGCTGGACGGGTATTTGGATTTTCGTGTGCAGGTCAAGCCGTTGCGACGGGGCGTCATCGTGGACGCCGTCCGTTTTGTGACCTATCCCGTATCACGTCTGTTGCAATTTCATTTGCAAGGAACGCCGGATGAGCCGGTATGGCGTGTGGAAAATATGCCTTCCGATCTCTTTCGTTTGTTTAACAGGGAAAAAGATTAACCATGGGCACGGCTTTGGAGTGGACAATCTTGACGCTGGAAGTTCCTGCGGATACGGCGGACGACCTAGCCGACTGGTTGAGGGAGGAATTGAATTTATCTCCGGTATTGCTGGAGCGTCCTGGATCCGACGTGACGTGGGTCGAGTTGTATTTTAAATCCGGGCATGACGTGAAATCCGTCCTCGATTCAATTGCGTCTCATTATCCTGTTCGGGCATCGCGGCTCAGGGCGTTAGGGGATAGGGATTGGCAGACTTTTTGGCGTCATCATTTTAAGCCGCACGCGGTTGGCCATCGGTTGTGGATCACGCCTGAATGGGATCGGGCGGCTACATCGCCCGGCCATCGTATTCCATTGATTCTGGACCCCGGTTTGAGCTTCGGCACAGGCGATCATTTCACCACACGGTTTTGCCTGGAACAGCTTGAGCAGCGCCTGCAGGAAGGCAACGAAGTGTGGGATGTCGGTTGCGGAAGCGGCGTGTTGGGTATAGCGGCGGTTTTGTTGGGAGCGCGTAGCGCGTTTGGAACGGATTCCGATCCACATTGTTTGATGCATGCGGAAGCCAACGCCAGGCTTAACGGCGTTCAAGCGAAGACATCCTGGGCGCGCGAGGATATTCTTCAGCCAAGCCAGACAGCAACGTGTTACGATTGGGTAGTAGCCAATCTTTATGCGCTTCTTTTGTTGGAAGCCGCGCCGCGTTTATGGGACGCAACGCGATGTGGCGTTATGATCAGTGGAATCCGTGAATTTGAAGTAGATGCTGTCGCGGAACGATTCCTGGCATTAGGCGCGCACGAAATATCGCGGGACGGTGATGGCGAATGGGCTGGCATCGTTTTGCTTAAAAACAACCCTCGATAATCCGCAGGATTATCCCTCCTTAATTTTTTTCAGAATAATAGATTGACTTCTAATAGTAATGATAGATAAATATCAATAAAGATTGGTTAAGTAATAATCGTTGAGTAAAACCATTAGGAGTTCATTTATGAAGAAAAGTTATTGTTTGTTGTGGGGAAGTTTGGCTGTCGCAGGGGGCTTAGTCACCGCGTCCCAGGCTCAGGATGTTCTTAATGCGCAAAAAGGGCCGCTCGATCCTCCTTCATTAAATATGCGTGCCATGCAATTGCGTGATGCTGACTTGCCGAGAACGTCGGGAACGGAATTTAATCCAGCGATATCACTAATCATTGATTTCACATACACGCATAATACCGATGACCTGGAAGCCCCAGCGGGTTTTGAATTAGGCGCGCATAGCCATGGGCATGGGGAAGAAGATCACAGTCATCATGACGAAGAGCATGGGCATAGTCACGGGCTGGAAGATGGCTTTCAGATTCGCGCGGTTGAATTGAATCTTTCCGCCACGGTAGATCCGTATTTCGATGCGCAAACAACCATTCATTTTTCCGATGATGATGTGGAAGTGGAGGAAGCGTTTATCACGAGCCGTATGTTACCGTCCGGGCTTCAGCTTAAAGCCGGTAAATTTTTAAGTGATGTGGGCTATATCAACAAACAGCACGCGCATGACTGGTTGTTTGTGGATTCGCCGTGGATACAGGAGTATTTCTTCGGCGATGAAGGTTTAAATGAACTGGGCGTACAATTGTCCTGGTTACCTCCCACGGAAACGTATATCCGGTTGGGTGCGGAAGCTTTGCAAGGGGACAGTGAAGGCATTGCAAGCTACATCGGCGAGGACGGACTCTCCGAAAAAGATAGCCCGCGTTTATTTACAGGTTTTGCAAAAATCGCGCCTGATTTAGGTTCTCACCATGCCGTGCAATACGGCGCGTTTGGCGGAGTTAGCCGTGCATTTCAACTTGAACAGCACGAAGAGGAATATATGGATGGCGATGCATGGTTTGCCGGTCTTGATTTTGTGTACAAATACAACGGACAAGGATCGCATGGTCACCGCAATTTTGCGCTTCAAGCTGAATACATTTATCGTCAGATTGAATTAGATCCCCTGGGTGGTCACTCGACGCACGAAGAACACGCGCACGAAGAAGAGGACCACCACCACGAAGATCACCACGAGGATCATCACGACGAAGGCCACGGCCATCATGGCCAGGAATGGAAGCAGGATGGTTTATATGTTCAAGCGGTTTATGGATTTGCTCCCCGTTGGAATGCAGGGCTGCGCTATGATGTGTTGGGCCTTGTGAACGATGGTTATGATCATGACGAGAAAATGGATTTTGGTACATCCTATCGTTACACGGGACAATTGACGTATGCTCCCACGGAATTTTCCCGTTTCCGCGCGCAAGCGGCCTATACCGAACTGGCCGATAGCGGGCATGAGGCGGATCACGCGCATGATGGCTGGCAATTTGTATTGCAGTACACGGTTAGCCTTGGCGCGCACGGGGCGCATGCGTTTTAAGGAAGCTGCTTACTCCTGCATCCCCGCAAACAGGAGCCGCCGCCCGGAGCATGTTGTCCGGGCGGCGGAAACCTTTTTAGAAAGATGTATATGAAAAATAGTGTGCTTATGCTGATTCTGTGTGTTGTGTGGTGCGCGGAAGCGTCGGAAATCCGGGTTGTAGCCACCGTGCCGAATGCAGGTGTGCTTGCCCGCGCCATCGGCGGTGATCAGGTGCAGGTTAAGGTGCTTGCCCCGCCCGATAGGGATGCGCATTACCTCGAAGCGCGTCCCAGTATGATGTCGGCGTTGCGTCGCGCGGATTTGCTGGTGGCTATAGGCGCGGATCTCGAAATCGGATGGCTGCCTGCCGCGATTCGCGGGGCACAAAACGCCCGCATTCAGCCGGGCCAGCCTGCGTACTTTGAACTGGCGTCGGCATTGGATTTGCTGGAGAAAGGCAAGCCTGCCGATCGCGCGCTTGGCGATGTGCATCCGCACGGCAACCCGCATTTCGATTACGATCCGGTGCGCCTTGCCGAAGCGGGTTTGGTATTGGCCGAACGTTGGGCGGTTTTGTATCCCGAGCATGCCGAAACGTTTCGCGCGGGCGCGCATCATTTCATGGAGCAAGCCAGAAAGCGCCTTGCCGAATGGAAAATGCGCATAGATGATCCTGCCCCTGTTCTTGCGTATCACGCGGATTTTGTCTATTTGCTGGACGCGCTGAATGTGCAAAGTCTAGGCGCCATTGAACCACTGCCAGGCATTCCTCCCACGGCATCGCATTTGCAGGAGCTTGTGCATCGGCTAGCCGGAGAGAAAGGCGTTATTTGGGCCACCGACTACCAGCCTTCCCAAGCCGGTCAATTCATGGCCCGTGCATTATCATGGACATTTATCCAAATGCCTATCCAAGCGCCGATAGATGCCGAAGCCGATGCGTATTTCAACTTGATTGAAACGTGGGTCAACGCAATAGTGCATCCTAATGAATGATGCATTGCATGCGCATGAATTGCTTTCTTTTGACGAGGTTGTGGCAGGCTATACTTCCCCTGTTGTTGGCCCGGTATCGTTTGAGGTGGGACCCGGGGAAATTGTGGGCCTGAGTGGTCCAAATGGTTCAGGGAAGTCCACGATTCTACGCGCGATTACAGGCCAGTCCCGCATTTTTGCCGGGGAGGTGCGCAGGATGCAGCGCCTCCGGATCACACACCAGTGGCAGCGTCCCGAATTACCCCCGGAATTGGCTTTGTTGGCTCGCGAGTTGTATGCGTTAACGGGCGCCGATCCAGACAGTGCGCCGGAGCATTTACGCTCACTAATGTCTTTGCCTTTAAATCGTTTAAGCGGCGGGCAATTCCAGATGATACAAAGTATGGCGTGCTTAAATGCGCCGGTTGATCTTGTTTTGATGGATGAACCCACAAACAATCTTGATGGCCGTGCGCTGGAATTATTGTCTCAAATGCTTAAAACCAAAGCGCCGTCCAAATCAGTGCTTTTGGTAAGCCACGAAAAAGCATTTCTTCAAGATCATTGCACGCGATTTGTGGAGATGGATGCATGAGTGAATGGCCTTTGTTTGATCCCATTTTCCGTATTCCTTTTTTTACAGGTTTGTTGCTTACGGTTTCTTTAAGTTTGATCGGGGCCTGGTTACGCATGCGTAACGAATGGTTGGCCGCGCTGGGATTGTCACACATGGCCGCAGCAGGTGGGATTGCCGCCGCTGTCCTGCATATCCCGCCGTTGGCTGGCGCGTTTACCGCTACGGGTTTGGCGACTTGCGCTCGCGTCGCGTTGCCGCGTGTGGGGAATAGTCATTACGGAATCATGATGCTGGCGGGATGGTCTTTTACGTTTATCATGGGGTCGTACATGGATCATGGTTTTGTCGTCGCCGAAACGTTGGTGCGCGGGCAATTATATTTCACCTACGCACCGCATTTATTAGGCGCATTGGTGTTGTTTGCGGTTCTGCTTGCGCTTGTTTCCTGGTTATCCCCGAAATTATTAACCGCGCGCTTTTTCCCCGATTATCACCAGGCCAATCGCATTCCGGTGTGGCCCTATGCGACAGCCTACCACGCGCTGGTCATGGCGGCGACCGTGCTGGGTACTATTTCGATGGGCGCTTTCCCGGCGTTTGCTTTATTGTTTATTCCGTCATGGATCGGATTTGTGTTGGTGGATGGATGGAACCGATCCCTGCGCTTATCGGTTTGCATCGGTGTGACGGCCTACATCATTTCTTTTGCGCTTGCCATGATGGTGGACTTGCCTTTTGGCCCGGTATTGACCGCAATGCTGGTTTGTATGTCCTCGCTACGTTTATTGACAGCTTTACGTAGGCAGTCCACTCCGGTTTCCGGGGATGAGTTACAACGCAATTACCTTCCGCCTGCGACGGAAAAGTTCCGTTCGCGATAAGCGGTTGCGGCCTGGAAGCCGCTGTATGTATTCAGCGCTAATGCGCGGAATGTGCGTAAGTGGATCACCGGCTTGATTGCCCCGTCTTCCGGAAAGCGTACCCCACCAAAATCCACGATAGCCCAGTTCCGTGCCGGTTTGTATGGCGTCCTCCGTTCCTTGATACATAGGAAACGCAAGGTGTTCTACGGGACGGCCCAGCCGCGCGGCGATGATTTCCCGCGCTAAAGCTAAATCGTCGCGCAGGGGCAAGACGTCTTTTCTGCACGCTTCGGTATGGCGGGGGGCGATGTCCACAAGATCAAGCGGTTGCGGCCAGCGGGGAATATAGCGATGCGACCACGTATGGGATTGAAACGAAACTAAACCCGAATCCGCCATTTCTTTTATTTCGTCCCAGGTGCAGGGCCGTTGATAATCTGGACCGTCGTAATGATCCTGGTGTATGCCGGGCGCGATAAAAGCGGTAACAGGCACGTTGTATTTTTTTAGGGCGGGAAACATAACATTATACAAACTCCAAGCTCCGTCATCCACGGTCAACAGCACAGCCTGCGTTTCCACGCGGGATGACGTTAATTGACGCTCAAAATCCGGAAGCGACAGAACGTTGTATTGATTATCCATCAAGTAGTTTAAGTCTGCTTCGATAAGCGCGTGGGTTACCCGATGATAACAGAAAACCGGTATACCGTCATGCTGGGCGGAAGGATTGCCCAGCACAAAACGGGGAAAGCCACCTGTTAACGCGGCCCGAATGTCCGGCGCGTTTTTCGCCCAGCTTATGCGTATGCGCTTTGCCCAGTTCATGCGCGCGACCCTTGGTATAAATTGACAAGCGCATGAATGTGTTTATCCATGGCGAAATCACGCGCCCGTCGAAGGCCGTTCATGGAAAGCCGCGCGGATTGTTGGGGTTGATCAAGAATCGAAGATACGCAGGCAAACAAAGAATCGTAGTCGCCAGGCGGCGCAAGGAGGCCGGTTTCTTCGTGCGCAATCAGTTCCGGCAATCCACCGACGGCGAAAGCCACCACCGGACATCCGGCCGCCATGGCTTCCAGCGCGGCATAGCCCAGGCCTTCGTGAATGGATGGCATGACCAATACATCGGCAAGCGATAAGCATGCGCGGATATCGTTGCGATGACCGGCTAACGTCACGCGTCCAGCCCACGCATGGTTGCCGATAATGTTTTCGCACGCGGCCCGTTCCGGCCCTTCCCCCGCGATCAATAGATGAACGGGTTGTTTTTGTTGCGATAACCATGCCGGTAAGGCGCGTAAAAAAGCCGCGTGACCTTTTTCGGGGGAAAGGCGTCCTACCAGCGCGATAACTTTCGATTGCTCGGCAATCTGAAATTTCGCGCGCAGGGCTTCCACATGTTCCTGAGGTTCCCGTATAAAAGCGGAGTCGGGCAGGGGGTTGTGTAGAACCGTGATCCGGTCCGCGGGGATGTGGAACGTAGAGCGCGCATACGCCGCGACTGCATTTGAAATGCATAAGCAATGCTCGGTGCGTTGCGCGTCCATGCGTTGCAGAAAGCGGATAGGCCACGATACAGGATTGGCGTCGTGAAGATGGATTGCATGGGATATACCGCAATGCCCCGCCACACGCCGTCCCAATAAGGAACCTTTCATGCCAGCGGCATGGATAAATTGAATGGCTTGGTTTTGTACAAGGTCGGTTAGATCGTTAAACGCGCGCATGTCCCATTTGCCCCGATCAAGAAAAATTGGTTGGATACCGCTTTGTTCCAATTGTTCGGCGACGGGATGGCGGTTGCGTAGGAAAACCACAATCAAGGGAATGCCTGCTTGCTGGAGAGCCGGGAGAACATGCAGAAAATATGTTGTAGCTCCATGGATGATCCCTTCGGCATACCCCAAGTGATCGCTTAAAAATAGCACGCGCGGCTTTACGTCATGCTGGTGAAATATATGCTTGCCGCGTGTGCTTGTCATAGCGCCCGCTTTCGTTAATGCAGCGTGGCATCGAGACGGGCAACCAGCTCCGCAACCGGCACACGTGTTTGTTTCATGGTATCGCGATCACGCCACGTCACGGTATCGTCCTCAAGCGATTGAAAATCCACGGTGATGCCGTAAGGCGTTCCGATTTCGTCTTGGCGGCGATATCGCCGACCAATCGCGCCTGCTTGATCGTAAAACACGGGCCATCGCGCACGCAGTGTTTCATAAATCGTCCGGGATTTTTCCACCAGTTCCGGTTTGTTTTTCAGCAGCGGAAACACGGCGGCTTTAAATGGCGCAATAATAGGCGCAAAACGAAGCACTATGCGTTCTTCATAGCCTGCGGGCACGGCCACGCCCGGTTCAGCTTCGCGAACAGCGCCTGTTGTTTCAACTTTGGGAATCCATTCCGCGCGATACGCCTCACATAACAGCGCGAGGGCAATACGGTCTGTGCCCGCGGATGGCTCGACCACATGCGGCACAAAGCGTTCATTGGTTTCTTGATCGAAATACTCCAGTTTCTTGCCGCTGAATTCAATATGGCGGGATAAATCATAATTTCCTCGCGCCGCAATGCCTTCCAGTTCCTGTCGGCCAAACGGGAAATCATACATGATGTCCACGCATGCGCTGGCGTAATGCGCGAGTTCATTTTTATCGTAGATGTACTTGCCTAAATGATCGGGATGAATGCCAATACGCTCATACCACTGTAAACGTTCTTTCACCCAGTAGGTATGCCATTCCTCGTCGGTGCCGGGTTTGATAAAAAATTCCAGTTCCATTTGCTCGAATTCACGCGAGCGGAACGTGTAATTGCGGGGATTAATTTCGTTCCGGAAGGCTTTGCCGATCTGCCCGATGCCAAAAGGCACTTTTTGGCGTGAGACCGATAAGACGTTATCGAATTGCGCAAAAATACCCTGCGCGGTTTCCGGGCGGAGATAAGCCACCGAGGATTCGTCCTGCACCGGTCCCACAAACGTTTTGAACATTAAATTGAATTGGCGCGGTTCGGTTAATTCCCCGCCGCATTCGCCCACGCGTTTGCTGGGACGCTGCGGACAACTGGCGCCTTCGAGTTGATCGGCGCGAAAACGGCCTTTGCAGGTCTTGCAATCCACCATTGGATCGGAGAATCCTTCCAAGTGTCCGGATGCTTCCCAAATCCGTGGATGCATAATAATAGATGCGTCCAGACCGACAACATCATCGCGGCGCTGCACGACATCGTGCCACCACGCTTCTTTGATATTGCGTTTTAATTCAACGCCTAGCGGCCCGTAATCCCAAAAACCATTGATGCCCCCGTATATTTCGGAACTTTGAAAAATAAACCCGCGCCGTTTACACAAAGACGCAAGCTGTTCAAGATTTACTTTAGAAGATGTATTACTCATAGTGAGCGCATCTTGCGGAAGCTAAAGGGTTCGGTCAAGTCCGGGTTAGCGGATTCATTATGTATAGATTGCTTTTTTTAAGTGGGCCATTAAAAGGGAAACGTTTGGTTATCAGGCATGGGGATGTCGAAATCGGACATGACCCATCCTGCGCAATTCAAGTGCCGGACGACGCTATGGCGGGTCGCCACCTTGCCTTGACACAGGAACCGAAAGGTGTGTTTCTGCGGCGATTAGCTTTGACGTACCCGGTCAAGGTCAACGGGGCGGATATCAGGGAAACACGATTGGAACATGGAGATGAAATAGATGTAGGGCAGACCCGCATTCTTTTTCAGCTTGTTCAGACCAACCCCATGGGCGAACGGCGTCGTCTGGGAAAAACGTACCGGCTTGCATCATTTTCCGTAGCGCTGCTTCTGGCGGCCCAAACCACAATTTTAATTGGTTTGTTTGTGTATTGGCGAATGGATCCTCTTAATCAAATTGATTTTGAAGAGGAACAAGAGGCGGTGACGGAGGATAAAGAATCACCCGGGCCATTTGCAGAGGAGGAACAAGCCATCATGGATGCCATGCAATCGCGTCTGGACGCCACACAGAAACCGCGTACTTCCTCGAATAACGCTCGCGTGCAGGCAATGCAGCGCGCCGTGCTTCCTTTACGGTTTGACATGCCACGCGCGGACCTGCGGCGTTATGCTCTTTTGATGAAACTTGCCCGTCCAATGGGTTTTTGGCCGATATACAGCAACTCAAAATCCGTTTTCTCGGCATCGGATGGCTCGAACGCAGGGTTGCTTTCCACAAATCGTTCGCCTTCTGCCACAAACGACGACACAACTTCATCGAAGTAGGGAAGATGGTCGGTCGCAATATGGACGCATCCACCCGGTTCCAGTGTACGGTAAAGCGCATCCATAAAAAGGTTGTTAAATAAACGATGATTATGATGTTTTTTCTTCGGCCAGGGATCGGGAAAGAAAATGTAATAGGTTCGCACGGACGCAGGGGCGATTAAATACGTGATGGTATAATACGCTTCCATGCGCATTAGCCGCACATTGGCGAGTCCCAGACGCGCTACTTTACGATCCACGCGCCTTATGCGTTGCAGCATGCGGTCCAGGCCCAGAAAATTCAGCGAAGAATTTGCTTGGGCTCGCGCAAGAAGAAAGCGGCCTTTTCCACAACCCACATCCACTTCCACCGGAGCGGGCCGCGCAAACAGCGTCTGCCAATTCAGCGGAGTAAGGCCGTCGGTATAACATCGGCAAGAGGATAATGCGGAATTCGGTTGCATGCGCGCATCTTGACGCGGGACCGCCCGGAATGGCAACATGCTTTTTTTTGCTGAAGGGTTTGAAAAGGATTGGAGTTCCGTGTCGAATCGCTGGGAACAATTTGAATCGTATGCGTTAGGCGTAATTGAGGGACGTGAACGTGGCAAGCGGGCGGCTGTTCTGCGCTGGGTGCTGCGTCAACTGGCCCGCATTTTTGCGGTGCTGGTTCAATTCCGTCTACGGCTGTACCGATGGGGCATTCTTCGTCCCCGCACGCTAGGGTGTCAGGTTCTAAGCGTAGGCAACCTGACGGTGGGCGGGACCGGAAAAACACCCGTGGTGGAAGTGTTTGCCCGCTCCCTGCAAGAGCAAGGACGTAAAGTTGCGATATTAAGCCGGGGATATAAACGGATAAAAGCGCCGTTTTGGGAACGATTAAAAATCCGTTTCCGCGTTGGAGGCGCCAAACGTCCTCCTCCTCTGGTTGTTTCCGATGGGGAACGGCTGCTGCTGGATTCGGCTACCAGCGGGGATGAACCGTACATGCTTGCGTCTAATTTGCCCAAAGTCGCCGTAATTGTGGACAAAGATCGCGTGCACGCCGGGCAATATGCCATTCGCAAGCTCGGGTGCGACACGTTGATTCTGGATGATGGATTCCAGTATCTTAAAATGAAACATAGGCTGGATATTGTTCTGGTGGACCGGACTAATCCTTTTGGCAACGGACATGTGCTTCCGCGCGGTATACTTCGCGAAAAAATCAAGAATATCCGTCGTGCGGGATTTATATTCATTACGAAATCCAATGGAGACGGCGCGCCGGAGTTGAAAAAGCGGCTCCGCGAATTAAATCCTCACGCTGAAATTTCAGAATGCAGGCATTGCGCGCGCTATATTCAAGATGTGTTTAGCGGCGATCAGTATCCTTTATCCAAACTGAATGGCATGAAAGTTTTTGCCGTATCCGCTATTGCTGTACCGCAGGGGTTTGAATACGAATTAAAACGACTGGGCGCTGACGTGATATACCATCAAACCTACGCCGATCATCACCGTTATACGCAGCAGGAAATTATAGATGCCATTAACCGTAGCCTGGAAAAGGGGGCCGACGCCTTGCTGACAACAGAGAAAGATGCGGTGCGTTTCCCGTTGATTGAACGGCGGGATATTCCAGTCTATTTCCTCCGTGTGGAAATCGAGATGTTAAGCGGCGCCGACGCCTTTTACGAATGGATAGCCCGCATTTGTTATCGCCCGCTGGAAGGAGCGACATGGCCGCGCCTCGAAGCACGTTGATTTGCGGGGTGAACTGGATAGGGGACGCGGTGATGTCCATGCCGGCGATCCAACGCTATCGTCAACACTATCCTGATGAGCGCATTGTCTTACTGATTAAACCCGGCTTACGCGCGTTATGGTCGTTGCACGCCGCGCCGGACAAGCTATTGATCGTGCAGGAAGGCTGGGGCGGCACATGGAAAACTGCGCAGGACATTCGAAAGGAATCCATTCAAAAAGCGTATGTGCTTCCTCATTCATTCCGATCGGCCGTATGGCCGTGGTTGGCACGAGTGCCGGAACGGATCGGCGCGCCGGGCCACAGCCGGGATTGGATGTTAACCCGTACGGTGAATGGTCCCGCCGCTCACAATGGCAAACACCAGCGTTGGGAATACGCGACTATTTTTTTCCCCGATGAACAAAACATGGACCTGGAAATGCCGTCGTTGACGATCCCTGATTCGCTGATGGACAAAGCCCGTAGTTGGATGCCTGAAAACGACGGGCCGTATGTCGGGCTTGTGCCGGGCGCGGCGCGCGGGCCTTCCAAACAGTGGCCTCAAACGCATTTTATTGAAACAGCGCAGGCCTGTCTTGACGCGGGTTGGGCTCAAACCATGGTGGTTTTTGGCTCGCCGAAAGAATACGTTTTGTGTGAAGATGTATGTCAAGCCATTGGAAAACGCTCATTGAATCTTGCCGGGCGGACTTCGCTGGCCGAATGGGCCGCTACGTTGCAATGTTGCCGGGTTGTAGTGGCCAATGACAGTGGGGGCATGCATCTCGCGACGGCTGTAGGCGCCACGGTCGTCGCGGTTTTTGGATTAACGGATCCTGCTGTGACAGGGCCGATCGGGACGAGAGCGCGCGTGGTGCGGGGAAGCGAGGTCGGCGCCCGGGATATACCGCGCGATTCGGAAGAAGCGCGCCTTGCGCTGGCGCGTGTGACCCCGGATCGTGTTATCGCCGAAATACAACAAGTTATTGAGTCTGTCTCATGAGAGATAAAATTTCAGCGTGTGTCATTACTTTTAATGAAGAAGCGCATATTAAACGCTGTCTCGAAAGTTTGACATGGTGCGACGAAATCGTGGTGATAGATAGCTTTAGCACCGACAACACGGTAGCCCTATGCCGCCAATATACAGATCGGATCGAGCAGCATCCCTGGCAAGGATACATCGGGCAACGCAATTTGATCAGGGAAATGGCGTCGCACCCCTGGGTTCTGTTTCTTGATGCTGACGAAGAAATGCCTATCGCGTTACGGGAGGAAATTATCGCCGCGTTACGGGAAGACAAAGGCCGGTACAATGGATATCGTTTTCCGCGTCGCGTGTATTATATCGGCCAATGGATTTTGCATGGCGAATGGTATCCCGACATGAAGTTACGTCTGTTTAAAAAAGACAAAGGACGCAGTGTCGGCGAGGAGCCTCACGATCAGGTTTGCGTGCAAGGCCCTGTCCGCACGTTGCGCAGTCCTCTTTGGCATTACACGTATGAAGATATTAAAGATCATCTAAGAACCATTAACCGGTTCAGCACGATTTCCGCGCAATCCAAATACAATAAAGGGTACCGGTTCCGCTGGATTGATTTTATTTTTAGGCCGTCTTTCCGGTTTCTTAAAGGGTACATTATTAAAGCGGGTTTTCTGGACGGTCGTCGTGGCTTGTTTATTGCGTTGTTTAGTTCCTTTGCCGTTGCGTTAAAGTATGCGAAAGTATGGGAATTGCAGTGTCAGGAGAAGAAAGATAACGTGTCGTGAGTCTGCGTGCCGTTTTACTTTTAACCTGCTTTATTTTCCCCGGGTATTCCACTGTGCAGGCGCAGGATACATTGTTTGAGATTAAACCCTGGGACGAACTTTCCGAACAGCGATTTTCCCGCATGAGCAAAAGTTGGTTGCGCATGCAACGACATCAATGGCTCCATGCTGAATCCAGGCATTTTATTTATCACGCCCGCACTATGCGCAGACTCGAGACTATTGCCCGGGAAGCGGAATGGGCGGGGTCAATGTTGCAGTCATGGATTCCATCCCGGGAGCCGGACGACAAAAGCCACATTTTTATTATTGAAGATGAAAACGTATGGGCGTTGATCCTGGAAAAAGCAGGCCCGCGTGAAAACAGCATCGCCCTGCATGTGGACCGGGAGGTTTTTATACTGCGTGTGGAATCTCGACCGGTTTCGTTTGTGGATTTAACGCACGAATTGGTGCATGTGCATTTGGCGCAGATGTACCCGGATGCGCTACCGCTTTGGTTGGAGGAAGGGCTGGCGGAACATCTGGGGTGGAAACTGGCTTCCGCGTATCACGCATCACGTGGCATCCAATTGTACCGGCAACAAGGAGAGGCGGATCTGGACGCATGGATTGACTGGGACACTTTGTTTGCGTTGCGCCGTTATCCGGATGATCCCGCGCGTAACCGCATGTTCTACCGTCAAAGCGGCGCATTGGTGCGCGCATGGCTGGAAAAGCACGGCATGGAAAATCTTCCCGTGTGGCTGGATCGTATCGCCCGGGTTGCCTCAAAGAATCAGACAGACCTCTTGCGGGAAAGCGAGGACTGGATTAGGATGCTGGACCACGTTAAACAGAAATTGCATCAGTCGGACCAAAGTCTTTAAACACATGGCAAAGAAAAAAGAAGATACCAAAGATTCGAAGTTCCGGACCGACGATGCCCTGCCGCAAGATGGCGTATCGCTGTATGTCATAACCGGCACAGACGAATTTCTTGTACGCAAACATGCGCGCACGCTGGTGGATGCGTTGTGTCCGGCCGGGGAGCAGGCGCTGGGGCTTGAAATCGTGGATGGCGAAACCGATACCGTGGATGATGCGATTAAAGCTTGCAGCGTATGTCTGGAAGCGTTGCAGACTATGGGTTTCTTTGGCGGGCGCAAAGTGGTTTGGTTGCGGAACGCGACATTTCTCGGGCATGACGCGATCCAATCCAAGTCCGAGCAATTAAAGCCTGTGATGGAAGCTTTAACATCCTGTATCAAACGTGGTCTGCCGGACGGCACGATTTTGATCATTAGCGCAGCGCGCATGGATGGGCGCACGGCATTTTTTAAAGCGTGTCAACAGGGAGGCGTCTTATATCAATACGCGGCGCCGGATCCTGCCGCGCGGGGCAGCGACGAATCGGTAGCCACGAAAATTGCGGATGTATGGGCCGGGCTGGGATTAAGCCCGGAATCGCATGATGTCGTGCAGATGTTTCAGGACCGGGTCGGGTTTGATACGCGTCAAATTTTACAAGAAAGCGAAAAACTCCGCACGTACCTCGGCGCCGGACAATCCCACGTCAAACGCGAAGACGTGCTTGCGATTGTAAGCCATTCGAGGGAGTCCATCGGATGGGATCTGGCGGACCATGTCGGATACCGGCGTTTGTCTGCGGCGCTTCGCACATTCCGTCAATTGTTGTTCCAGAAAGAATCGCCGGTAGGCATGATCATCCAGATTGAACAACGCTTCAGGGACATGCTGTCCGCCCGTGAATGCGAGCGACGCAAATGGTTGCGCCTCGAAGGCAACGAGCGGTATCAGAAAGCTGTATGGAGTCTGGACGGGGAAGGGGAAGCCTTGATGAGCCGGTTTACCAAAGGGCTGCAAACGATGCATAGTTATCGTGTGATGCTGTTGTTACGGCAAGCGCGTAATTATTCGCTGCGGGAATTGATGTATGCGGTGGAGGAATCCACGCGCACGCACGAAACGATGGTTAGCGCAGGCAGTATGCCTCACGAACTTTTAGTCGAATCGTTTTTAATCCAAACGCTAGCCAAACCGGAAGGAAATGTATGAATCGCATACGGTATATAGGGCTTGCTGTTTTTTTGATGTACATGGTCGCGTGGGCCGACGCGGAGAAACAAACCGTGGAATCGAATGACACGGAGTCTGCGCTATGGTTTCCTATAGGTGAAGAATTGCATTACCGCGTGTATTGGGGGCGCATCCCGGTAGGCCGTACCGTGGCTACCACGCAATGGGACGAGGATGAAGAAACAGGCAAGCGTCTTTTATTGATTCGTTTCCGGACGCAATCCAACAGTTTTATTGAAAAAATCTACCCCGTGGATGACACCATAGAAAGTTGGATTGATCCCGAAACGTTTTTGCCTGTGCGCAATTCCATTCGATTAAGCCAAGGACGCTACCGGAAACATGAAGTAACGGAATTCGATCGTGAGAACGGCAAGGCACGATGGAAATCCTTAATCAAAGACAAAAAATCCGGGGAAGTGGATATTAAAAAAGATACCCGTGATTTGATTTCGTTTGCCTATTTCATGCGCAAAGAAGGCTATAAGCCGGGCACGCGCACGCAGTACCAAGTCTATACCGACGAAAAAATTTATGATTTATGGATGAAAGCGGGAAAACGGGAGCGCATAAAGCTTAAGCAATACGGGAAAGTCCCGAGCATTCGCCTTGACCCTGAAGCCGCTTTTCAAGGATTTTTTGTGCGCAAAGGCAAAGTCACATTTTGGGTGTCCGATGATAAACGGCGCGTCATGACCCGCATGGAAGGAAGCGTTCCCCTGGCCAGCGTCAAATTGGTTTTGCAACGCGTCAAAGGCCCGGGTAATGATGATTGGATTTTAGACGGCGATGACGAGGAAGACGAGGATGACGAGGAATAAAGAATGACCATACTGAACAAGACGCGGGCCGGTGAAATTCTGCGACGTGTAAGCGATGTGCATGTGCTGGTGGTAGGCGACATCATGCTGGATCGGTATCTACACGGTCATGTGCGCCGTATTTCGCCTGAAGCGCCGGTTCCAATTGTGCAAGTAACGCACGAGAAAGCCGTGCCCGGTGGCGCAAGCAATGTGGCATGGAATATTCAAGCGCTGGGAGGGCACGCAACCTTGGCCGGTGTGGTGGGTCGGGATAATGATGCCGAAACCCTGTTAGCGCTTCTGCGCGAAGGAGGCGTGCGCACCGAAGGAATTGTGGCGGCGCCGGACATGCGTACAACCGTTAAAACCCGCATTGTAGCCGAACGCCAGCAAGTAGTGCGTGTGGACTTTGAAGAACCGCTGGCGTGGATGGATACCGCGCGACTTGCATTTGAAAACCTCATTGAGGAGCAGATCAGGCAGGCAGACGGGGTTGTCATCGAGGATTACGGGAAAGGCGTCGTTATCCAAGAATTGGTTAATCGCGTGCTTCTTGTTTCCAAGAGCTGTGGAATCCCTGTCGGATACGATCCAAAAAGTGGACATGCGCTGGATGTACACGGAATTACCGTCGCTACACCTAATCGTATGGAAGCGTATGACGCGATGGAATTAGACGAGCCCTTCCAGGAAAGCCCTCCGTTGGAAGACGAGTCATTGCTGGCGATGACCGAACAGTTGCATCGCAAATGGGGGACTCAATTGCTGATGGTAACGCTTGGCGCGCACGGCATGCTGCTGCGGTCGGGCACACAGCCTCCGGCGCATATTCCCACACGCGCCAGGGAAGTTTTTGATGTAAGCGGGGCGGGGGACACCGTGATTGCTGTCTGTACATGCGCTTTGGCCGCGGGCGCAACGCATCAGGAAGCCGCTGAACTGGCTAATTTTGCCGCAGGTTTGGTTGTCGCAAAATTAGGCACTGCAACATGTTCCACGGAGGAACTGCTGGATGCCATACCATGAAAAGCGTTATAGGCATTATTCCCGCGCGATGGTCTTCTTCGCGTTTTCCGGGAAAAATACTAACGCCTTTGTGCGGCAAGCCGTTGATTCAATGGGTGTGGGAACGCGCTTCGTCCGCGTCTTCCCTGGCGCGCGTCGTTGTCGCGACCGATGACAAACGGATTGCCGAAGCGGTGCGGGCTTTTGGCGGCGCTGTGGTTATGACGCGTGCGGATCATCCGTCGGGCACCGACCGTATTGCCGAAGCGGCACAAAGCATGGATGCGGATGCCATCGTGAATGTGCAAGGGGATGAGCCGTTGATTGATCCGGCGCTAATTGATGAATTGGCATCATACATGACCGGGGATGACGCGTGGGACATGGCTACGGCTGCCGTGCCGATACGTGATGACCAGGATGTGATGAATCCTTCTGTAGTCAAAGTTGTTTGGAACCGGGAAGGCCAAGCGCTTTATTTTTCGCGATCGGCCATTCCGTATGATCGAGATAAATCTGGAGATTTGCGACAAGCTTCGCTATACTGGCGGCATATAGGAATTTATGCCTATCAACGCTCTTTTTTAACGCGGCTGGTGGAAGAACCACCTTCGGACTTGGAGCAAACGGAAAAATTGGAACAATTACGCGCTTTGCATATAGGAGGGCGTATTAAAGTCCTGACAACCCGTGTAGCGGGGATAGGCGTGGATGAACCGGAGGATGTGCCCAAAGCGGAGCAGGCTTTGCGCAGGGCAGGATTGGCTGTATGACCCAAAAAATAAAAATAGGGCAATTGACGATTGGAGGACGAGCTTCGTTGGTCCTTATCGCGGGCCCGTGCGTGATCGAAGGACGCGTTTCATGTCTGGCATTGGCGGGGCGACTTCAGAATTTGGCGGAGCGCGAAGATATTCCGCTGATATTTAAAGCATCGTATGATAAAGCAAATCGCACGTCTGTGAAATCATTCCGCGGCCCCGGACTCGAGAAAGGACTGGAGATATTGCAGGCGGTCAAGGAACGCTACTCGATGCCGGTGCTGACCGATGTGCATACGCCGGAAGAAGCCGCGGAGGCGGCGCACGTAGTGGATGTCTTGCAATTGCCAGCTTTTTTATGTCGCCAGACCGATCTCGTGATCGCGCTGGGCGAAACCGGCAAACCGGTGAATATTAAAAAAGGTCAGTTTATGGCGCCTTGGGATATGAAGCATGTGATTGAAAAAGTGGAGAACACGGGAAATCGTAAAATCATTCTGACCGAGCGCGGCGCGTCGTTTGGGTATAATAATTTAGTGGCGGATATGCGTAGTTTGTTGGTTATGCGCGAATTCGGGTACCCGGTGGTGTTTGACGCGACTCATTCCGTGCAATTGCCCGGGGGCGGCGAAGGCGCCAGCAGCGGGGACGGACGTTGGGCTCCGTATCTCGCGCGCGCGGCCACAGCCGTGGGGTGTGACGGGGTGTTTGTTGAAACGCATGTAAATCCATCGCAGGCCAAGTCGGATAAAGATAATGCATTGCCTTTCAAGAAACTGGCGGGATTGTGGCGGCAATTGCGCGCTATCCACGAGGTCGTATCATGATCGCGCGAATACGTTGTTTGTGGGTTGGCGTCATTTTATCAGCCACGGTATGGTTTGGTCCTGTGTTTGCTCAACAAGCCGGGGAAGGGCAGACTATTGCGGGATTTGAAGTGCCTGAATATGATGAAGAAAATCGCCTGAAATACATCATGTTCGGCGATTTTGCAAAAGTATTACCGAATGGCTTAATAGACATTACCAATATGCGCATAGATTTCTTTACGCCGGAAGGCGATTTAGAAATGCGCGTAAACGCCGAAAAATGTTTGTACGATAATCGAACCAAGAATGCCCGTTCCGAAAATCTTGTGCGGATTGCCCGTGATAACCTTATTATTTCCGGTCGCGGGTTTGTGTGGGACGCGGGTTCCGGCCGATTTGAAATACTGGAAGACTCCAAAGTGGTGTTGCGGGAAGCGCAACGCGTAGTAAATGAGGAAGAAGAGCCATGAAATATAATGTAAGTCGTTTTATAATGCGTACGTTGGCGATAACTTTCAGTTTGGCTTTTGCGTATGTCGCGTCCGCGGACGATGCGTTTACGATTCCTGAAGAGGATGCCACTGTCATTACGTCCTCGAAACTGACATTTGATCAAGAAAAGCGTTATGCCTTGTTCGAAGGCGATGTAGTAGTGACCGACCCGTCACTAAAAATGACTGCGGATAAATTAACGGTGGAATTTGATGAAACCAACAAAGCCAAATCCATTGTCGCGGAAGGCAACGTCGTGATTATTCAGGAAGAGCAGGATACAACGGCCTGGGCCGGCAAAGCAGCGTACGATGTGGAAACCGGGCAGATATTTATGGAGCGGAAGCCACGGATTCGGAGGGGACGCGATATGTTGGAAGGGGACACCATCACGTTCTGGCGTGATCACAATAAAATGATTTGCGAACCACAGGCTCGTCTTGTACTTTATCCTCAAGAAGGAAGTCCCCGGGAACGAATATTGGGAGAATAGCGTGGCACAAGACGCAAGCGAGTTGGTCAGCGCAAAGGAGCTGGCAAAAGTATATAATCGAAAACGTGTGGTAAACGGGGTCAACTTATCAGTTAAGCCGGGTGAAATTGTCGGATTACTCGGACCGAACGGCGCAGGTAAAACCACAAGCTTCTACATGATCGTTGGTTTAGTGAAACCAACCGAAGGACGCGTTATTTTTCAGGGGCAGGACGTCAGCAAAGCGCCCATGTTTAAACGCGCGCGTATGGGCATGGGTTATCTTTCGCAAGAACCATCCATTTTCCGGAGTCTTACAGTCGAGGAAAACGTCCTGGCGATTCTTGAAACCCTTCCGCTGTCCAAATACGAACGGCGCCAAAGGCTTGAGTTTCTTCTGGACGAATTAAAAATAGGGCATTTGGCGAAGCAGAAAGCGTTTACGTTAAGCGGAGGAGAACGTCGGCGTTTGGAAATTACGCGCGCGTTGGTAACCAGTCCCTCGTTGATTTTATTGGACGAGCCATTCAGCGGCGTGGATCCATTGGCGGTCTATGATGTGCAACAAATCATCATTGAACTGAAAGAGCGCGGGCTGGGTATTTTGATTACCGATCATAATGTGCGTGAAACGCTGGCTGTGGTGGACCGCGCCTATTTGATTTGCGAAGGAAAAGTGCTGCGCGAAGGTAGCAGTGATTTCTTGATCAACGATGAAGTAAGCCGCGAGCTGTATCTCGGGCCGCGCTTCAGCATGTAAACAAAAGGAGCAAAACATGAAGGTAAGCATCACGGGTCGTCATATGGAGTTGACAAACGCTATTCGCGAACATGCCGAAAGCCGATTAGCGAAAACGTTGGACGAATTTCCCCGACTGATGAGCGCTCATATGATTCTTGATGTCGAAAAATACCGTCAGATAGCCGAATTAGTGATTCATGCTCCTAATCATGTGGAAGTGGATGCTAAAGATGAATCCAGCGACATGTATGCTTCGATTGATGGAGCGGTGGATAAAGCGATGAAACAATTGCGGAAAATGCGCGATAAAATGGTGGATCACAAAGACCACGTGTCTTTGGGCGAAATGGAAGCCAAGATTGAAGCCACGCAACCAGAGTCTTGATATTTCTTGACAAAATAATAATGTAATCCAGTTGTCAGGGGGCTTTATACTTGGTATGAAGCTCCCTGTTTTTTACAGCCCTTCCGGCGTCCTCGAGTCGTTGCGTAATATGTCCACCGATATTTTACACAACGTTATGCTTTGCAAAGGATTAAATCGGATGGGTATTCTGGGAATTGAATAGTGGCAGTAACCGTAAAACAATTTTATCAAGCGGGTCTCAAAGACTTATCCCTTGGCATTGTGGCAGGGGAAGATCATATGGACAAAGAGATTCGCGAGGAAGCATTAAACCGGCCGGGTCTAGCTTTGGCGGGTTTTTTCCAGCACTTTGCCCACCGGCGCGTGCAAGTATTCGGGCTGGCGGAAAATGCCTATCTAAAAAGTCTGGCGCAGCACGAGCGGGCGTTGCGATTACGCAAATTATTTGAACGCCAAATTCCTTGCGTGGTGTTGACCCGAAGCAGGCATCCCTTTCCCGAAATTGTGGAATGCGCCGAGGAATTTTCCGTGCCTATTCTGAAAAGTCCCATGATCACGAACCGGTACATTAATCAAGCGACATTGATCATGGAGAATCTGTCCGCGCCCAGCATCAAGTACCAAGGAACCATGATTGAAATTCGGGGTATTGGCGTGTTGCTGGAAGGCCCACCCGGCATCGGGAAAAGTGAAACAGCGCTGGCGTTGATTGAGCGGGGGCATAGCTTGATCTCGGATGATTTAACGGTGCTGCGTCGCGACAGTACAGGCGTGATTGTAGGGAAAGCGGGGGATTTAACGCGGTATCACATGGAAATTCGCGGCATGGGCATTATCCATATTCCCAGTCTTTTCGGTGTGGCTTCCATGCGCCGTGAAATGCGGCTTGATTTGATTATTCGATTGGAACCGTATGCGCATGATCATGATTATGACCGCACCGGGCTCGATACCCGAACAAAAGATATCCTTAGAGTCGCTATTCCGATCATGCATATTCCGGTGGCAGCGGGACGGGATATCGCTCATGTGGTTGAGGTTGCGGCTTTAAATGAGAAAATGAAACAATTGGGCCATGACGCAGCAAAAGAGCTGGATGAGAAACTTTTTAAGGCGTTGGAATAGAAAGAGCGGCACATCATGGCAGACGTAGGGGAACAAAAGGTCGTGGACCTGAAAATTTTAAACAAGCACGGAATGCATGCGCGTCCTGCCGCGATGTTTGTCAAACTGGCGAGCCAGTTCGACTCTGACATTCGTATTGAAAAAGACGGGACAGCGGTATCCGGGAAGAGTATCATGGGCTTGTTGACCATGGAATTGCATCACGGCGCGGACTTTAAACTGCTGGTCGAAGGCAAAGACGCGGATAAAGCGGTGGCCGCCATGGTGGAACTTGTCAATAATAAGTTCAACGAAGAGTAAATGTTTTATTCGTGAGTCAGGAGACCGGTCGCATGGCGGAATCTTCGAAAGAAGTAGTGCTGCAAGGCATTGGCGTATCCCCCGGAGTAGTTGTGGGGAAAGCCTTTCTATTGACCACCGACGAAGACCGCATTGTGGAACGTGAGATTTCGTCGGAGGATATTCCGCGCGAAATTGCCCGTTTCGAAGAAGCTCTAATTGAGACACGACGGCAAATCCATGAAATCCAGCATCGTGTAGGGGAAGCCATGGGCCAGGAAAGCGCAGGTATTTTTGATGCGCATTTGCTGGTGGTGGATGATCACGCGTTTGTGGAGGAGGTTATTCGCGGTTTAAGCGCCTACCACCGTAACGTGGAATCCGTGCTTCATCTGGTCACAGAACGCTATGCCGAAGCGCTGGGGCGCATCGAAGACGATTATTTGCGGGAACGAGCCGTGGATGTGCGCGATGTGTCGCGCCGCATCATGCGTAACCTTTCCGGCAAAAGCAGCAGTATTCTTACGCAACTACGCGAGCCGCGCATTGTCATTGCCAATGACCTGGCTCCTTCAGAAACCGCTCAAATGATGCGGGACACGATCATTGGCTTTGCCACGGATCTAGGTAGTCCTACGTCGCATACCGCTATTATGGCGCGTGCCTTAACTATTCCTGCCATTGTAGGATTGCACGACGTTAGTGTCCGGATTTCTGAAGGAGACACGATCCTTCTTGACGGGAACAAAGGGGTTCTCATCATCCATCCTTCCGAAGAACGGTTGGAGCGATACGGCAAAGTCATCGAAAGCCGTAAAACCATTGAGTCGGAACTCGCCAATCTAAAAGACAAACCCGCGGAAACGAAAGACGGGTATGTTATGCTGTTGTCCGCCAATATCGCGCGCCCAAGCGATGTCGAGGCGGTCCTGCAAAGCGGGGCGCGCGGGGTTGGATTGTTCCGAAGCGAATTCCTGTATTTAGCCAAAGAAAGCGCGTTGCCGGACGAGGAAGAACAGGTTCAAGCTTACAAGGAAGTGGCTGAACGCATCTATCCCGACCAAGTGATCATTCGCACAATTGATCTCGGAGGCGATAAATTCCTGTCTCATATCAAAACCCCGCCTGAGCTTAATCCGTTTATGGGATGGCGCGCGATCCGGTTTTGCCTCGCGCAACCGGCGATATTTAAAACCCAACTGCGGGCTATTCTGCGCGCGAGCGCGTCACGCAACGTTAAGATGATGTATCCGATGGTCAGTAATGTAGACGAGGTGTTAAAAGCCAATGCTTTGCTGGATGAAGCAAAAAATGAATGTCGCGAAGCCGGACATGCGTTTAACGACGCTTTGGAAGTAGGCGTTATGATCGAAGTGCCTTCGGCGGCTATTATGGCCAATTTGCTTGCGCCGCATGTTAAATTTTTCAGTTTGGGCACCAATGACCTGGTGCAATACACACTTGCGGCGGATCGCGTAAACGAACGCATTGCCTATTTATATGAGCCGACGCATCCTGCGATATTACGTTTAATTAAAAACACGATTGATGTCGGGCATGCGCACGGTATTTGGACCGGTATATGCGGGGAAATGGCCGGCAATCCCCTTATGGTGCCCTTGCTTATGGGACTGGGCGCGGACGAATTAAGTGTAAGTCCTTCTTTGGTCCCGTTGGTTAAAGATGTTATTCGTAATATTCGTTACGCGCAGGCGGAAGAATTGGGCGTAGCCGCGCTCCGATCAGTATCTCCCAAGGAAGTGCTTGATCTTTGCCGCGATTTAACGCACAAAGTAGCGCCTGAAATATTGGAACTGGTAGAATAGAAAGCACAAGCCCCTCAAGAACGGGAAAGGATATACATGGCAAACAAATCTTATTTATTTACATCGGAATCCGTGACGGAAGGACATCCGGATAAAGTATGCGACGGTGTTTCCGACGCGATTCTGGACGCGCTGCTGGCGCAGGATCCGCGTAGCCGCGTGGCATGCGAAACACTGGTGAAAACCGGCATGGTGATTGTCGCCGGTGAAATCACCACCAATGCCACGGTGAATTATGCGGATGTTGCTCGCGAAAAAGTCAAACGGATCGGGTACGCCGACTCGTCAATTGGTTTTGACGGAAATACGTGCGCGGTGCTTGTCGCGCTCGACCGGCAGTCGCCCGATATCAAACAAGGCGTGGACGCCGCCAAAGCCAAAGGCAAAGCCACCGCCGAGCAAGGCGCGGGCGATCAAGGGATGATGTTTGGGTATGCCTGCGACGAAACACCCGAGCTGATGCCGATGCCGATTATGCTTTCCCATCGTTTAACAAGTTCATTGGCTAAAACGCGTCGCAACGGCAAATTGCCTTTTTTGCGACCGGACGGAAAATCCCAAGTATCAGTTGTGTATGAAAACGACCGGCCTGTCCGCGTGGACACAGTGGTGATTTCTTCTCAGCATGCGCCGGATGTATCCAACAAAGCATTGCGGGACGGCATCATCGAGGAAGTAATTAAGAAAAACGTGCCTGCGCGTTTGCTCGACAAAAAGACGCGCTTTTTGATTAATCCGACTGGCCGTTTTGTAGTGGGCGGACCGCAAGGGGATTGCGGCTTGACCGGCCGTAAAATTATTGTGGATACCTACGGCGGTATGGGCCGCCACGGCGGTGGCGCGTTTTCCGGTAAAGATCCTTCAAAAGTAGATCGCAGCGCGGCATACATGGCGCGGTACGTTGCCAAAAACATCATTGCGGCTAAACTGGCGCGCCGGTGCGAAGTGCAATTGGCGTATGCGATTGGATTCCCCGAACCGGTTTCGGTATTGGTGGATACATTTGGCACTGGCAAGGTTGAGGAACGCATTATTGAACGCGCGATACGGAAAGTGTTTGGGTTGAAGCCTGCGCAAATTGTCGAACAGCTTGATTTGCTGCGGCCGATTTATGAAGCAACATCCGCGTACGGGCATTTCGGACGCATACGCGACCTTGATTCCTTCACGTGGGAACGCACCGATAAAGCGGATGCCTTGATCGCGGCTGCGAAATAAAATATACGGTCTGAATTCGTGGAATAAAAAGGCGCGTATATCGCGCCTTTTTATTTGTCAGGATCAATCATCAGACGGATGCCTTTGATTCGTTTAAGGCCAAAACGCTCTTGCATTTTATCCAGCATCGCTTTTTCACTATACCGGCGCAATTCAAATAACCAGGTTGAATTCGCCACAAAGACAATAAGGATGCCGTGATCAAGTTGGCCGGGACGTGTATATTGCGCCACTTGCTGGCCAACCAGCGCGGGCCATTCATCCAGCAACGCTTTTTCCCATAATGGTTGATCCAAGCCCAGGCGTTTCATGACCATAGGTGTCAGGTCGGCAATAGGCATTAAGCGTTCAGGCGGAGGAGGGGATGTGTCTTCAATATGGAATCTTTCGCGGGTCACAGCCCAGCGATCTTTATCCTGCTTCGTGACGTGACGCGGCATCAGCGCGATCCTGGCCGGGCGCGTTTGTGACCATGCCGCACAAGCCAGTCCACCGAAGCGCGATCCCAGCCTATGTCACAACCGGCCCGTTCGCTTTCGTACCATTTGTGTTTCATAATCTCTTGCTTCATGGCATCCCATTCGCGAAAGAGATTCGTGTTGCGAACCCATTCATCGGGCGCACTTCGTTCCGGTTGATCTGTAAGGTCCGGTGTCATTGGTACATCCATTGGTGTTTGTAAAGATAATTGGACTTTGCTGTTTCGTCAATCAAGTGAAATGAAAAAATGACAATTTTCGTAATTGATAATATCTGAAAGCCTGTACAGTGTAGGGTGGAGTAGGGAATCGCAATACATACAAAGGAGAACTTATTATGACTCATTTATGGATACGTTTATGCGCAGGCGCGTGCGTGATGGCTGGTGCGCTTACCGTTACCGCGCAAACTCAGGAACAAATGCAGGAAATGATGAAAGCCATGGAATCCGTGCAAAAAATGCAGCAACAAGCAGCAAAACCGGTGGTGGATTTCAGGGATATACGCGCGTTGCTTCCTGAATCGTTGCCCGGCATGAAACGCACAGACGTGCATGGGGAACGCACCGGCGCGATGGGGATGACCATCTCGTTTGCATCCGCTGTATACAAGCAGGATAAAGGACGCGGTACGGTTACCATTAAAATATCCGATTTATCGGGCACCGGCGCGATGGCGTTCGCGCAAATGGGCATGATGGGGGAGATTGACCGCGAAACCGATGAAGAAACGGAACGCTCTGTTACCATCGGCGGACATCGCGGCATTGAGAAATACAATACCCGCCGTCGTGCGGCTGAATTAAATCTATTTGTGGCCAGCCGGTTTCACATTGAACTGTCCGGAAACGATGTGGAATCGCGGGATTTGCGCGATGTCCTGAACGCCATTGATCTTAAAAAACTCGAAGCGCTTAAGCCCAAAGAGTAAAACCTGATCCTAAAACGAAATACCCGCTTGAAACGATACCATAGGCGCGGGCTCAAGTTTTCCGCGGAACACTGTGGATTCGTTTTGATCGGTTAAGCGAAGGGTGCGCCAAGGTATCCATCCGGCATTCACCTTGGCAAAAAGCCCGGGATGAGGGCGGTATTGCAGGGACCACTGCGAGGCTACGTACGTGTCCCTGCTTGCGCCGCCTTCGGTTATGCCGTCGTTTTTCATGCGGATACTGCGGGTGTAGTATCCCACCACCCAGCTGGCGGTCCAGGTGCCCCGCTTGTCTACCGTGTAATGGAGCCCGACATCGCGACCCGTACGCAAGGTCAGGCGTTCCGTGATGTCCCATTCAATGGAGGGCGCGGGAATAAATAACGCGCTTTCCTCCAGCCGCGTGAAGTATAGGAAAGACAAGCCTATGCGCAGGCGGTCATGGTAACGGTAATTTGCGCCCAGCATGATATCGTACATAAACGCATCGGCTAACGTAGCCCCTTGTTCGGCATGCCAACGTAAACCCAACCCCGCATTTATGGACCAGGCTCCCTCGAGTTGACGAAAATACAAGGTGCGAAGTTCTGTTCTATAGGTTTCCCGCAAATCCCCGTCAATTGTCTCAACCCCGCTAATGCGATATGTGCTGTATTCGCGTGTGCCCGAAGCGATCCAGCGGGCCCGTTGCGCCGGTTGCGGCACCACGATGCTAAGACCAAATTCACGATGTGCGGACTCAATTTCTCCCGGACCGTTTTTTAGATCTGTTTTAAATAATTCTTCATTGGCAACATCCAGTTGCAGCATAAAAGGCCGCGCAGGAGGAGCCGGGGGCTGGGCAAACGCAGGAAAATTATGCGAACCAACGAATACGAAAACGGATGTTATGCAGCAAAGGCTTCGATAATCCAGTATGGTGCGCATCGTTTTTTATCCGTGGAAATATTTATAAAACGGGCTTCTATGAGGCAATTGGTTAAAGAGTCGGCTGTATGCACAAAACCTGACGGACTTGTAAGCCGCATGTTGATGGAAAATAGATTGGAAAATAAAGGATGCACTCTGTTCTCGTCGAGCATGAGATCCACAAGCAGAAAACGACCGCCGGGTCCAAGGGCTGAGTGTATTTTCCCAAACAGGGTTATAGCGTCCGCAGTGGATTCCTGATGAATGGCCCCGCAAAGTAAAGCGTAGTCAAAAGGGCCGTCCGGAAAGGGATCGGTGTGGTAATCGCCCGAATGAAACGTGATGCGTTCTGCGGCGACGCTTTCCCGCGTTAATTCCTTGGCTACGTGTTGCACGGACGGTAATTCAAACTGTGTGACGCGCAACGTGGGATGACGTTCTGTCAGCATTCGTGAAAATGTGCCTGGCCCGGCCGCTATATCCAGAAGCGTAGCGGCATTCCCGGGATCCAATGCCGGAAGGATAAGAGGCGCAAGAGCAAGCGCCCGACTATGCATGCCCATGGCAAAACGCCGCGTGCGTTCGGGATCATGACCTAAATGCGCGCCCGAGGGAATAGCGGGCTGGCCTTCCCGCACCGTATGCGCGAGCCGACCCCACAACGGATATAAATCGCTGTTAAAACGTAAGGCGTCCAGCATGCATGCATTACCGTGACGGGATAAATAAGGCCGAATTTCAGGATGCAAAGCATACGCACACTGGTTCTTGACGAGCATTTCCATCGCGGTAAGCGCGTCCAATAAGTCGGCGAGGTAAGACGCGTGAACGTTTAAACGATCGGCCAAATTCTGAACGTCCGCGCCGGGATCATCGTCAAGCGCTTCAAATACGCCCAATTCCACGGCTGCTTGCAATACGGCGGATTTCCAATAACCCGTCGCCACGTCCATAATTCGCCCGGCATGCCATGTTCCTGTCTGGGTCATGGGTACATCCTTCCCATTAAGCGAGGAAATGGAATTGTTTCACGGATATGCCGTAACCCGCATATCCATGATACAGTTCGTTCCAATCCTAAACCGAATCCGCCATGCGGCACCGAACCGTAACGACGGAGATCCAAATACCATTCGTAGGGCGCGGGATCCATGTTTTCTTCTTTTATACGCCGCGCTAACGCATCCAAGTCATCCTCGCGCTGGCTCCCTCCGATAATTTCCCCGTAGCCTTCGGGCGCAATTACATCCATATTCAGCACGACATCCGGGTTACTCGATTTGGGTTTCATGTAAAAAGCTTTTACCGCTTTCGGGTATTCCGTGATGATAACGGGCTGATCAAATTGACGGGAAATGATGGTTTCTTCATCGCCTCCGAGGTCGTGCCCCCATGTAAACCGGCGGGCGTCTTCCATGTGTCTGGGACGGTTTTTAACAAGCACGTCCAGTTCCCGAATGTCTTCCCGTAAGGCATGAATCGAACGATCCAGTTTCTCGCGTTGCCATTCCTTGGTGGCTTGCTCGCGGAGTTGTTCCTGTTCTTTCAGCGTTTCTTGTTTTTCCATCAATTGTTTGGCATCGCGTTCCAAGTCCCGCTGCAAGGATTCCTGTACGGCGTCGCTGTGTAGCATGTCCACAGCTTCGGTATAGGTGATGCGGGGAAAAGGCGCACGTATGTTTTCAAGTGGAGTCAAATCTCTTTCCAGCAGCGTCAATTCCGCGCGCGCCTCACGGAGTGCGGCTTGCACAATATGGACAAGGAATGATTCAGCCAGTTCCATTAAATCGGGAAGTTCAGCCCATGCGATTTCCGGTTCAATCATCCAAAATTCCGTCAAATGCCTTCGCGTTTTGGATTTCTCGGCGCGGAATGTTGGGCCGAAACAATACACGCGGCCCAACGCCATCGCCGCGCTTTCGAGATACAATTGACCTGTTTGCGCGAGATATACTGTGTGGTCGAAATACTCCACGGGGAAAAGAGTGCCGGCGCCTTCCGCCGCGCCGGGGGAGAGAATAGGGGTGTCAATAAGCGTGAATCCGCGATCATCGAAAAAAGAGCGCATGGCTTGGATCAGCACATGGCGTACTCGCAGAATGGCGGTTTGACGCGGAGAGCGCAGCCACAAGTGGCGGTGATTCATCAGAAAGTCCGTACCGTGCGGTTTGCGTGTAATGGGGTACTGCTCGACCGCTTGCACCAAGGAAATGGATTCCACCAGCACTTCACAACCTCCCGGCGCTCGCGCATCCAGGCGAACGAGCCCGGTAACGATAAGCGAGGATTCCTGGCCTGCTTTTTTGGCCGCTTCAAATGCTTCCGTGTGACGCGCTTCCACAATGCATTGACACAAACCAGTGCCATCGCGAACCAGCAAGAATATTAACTTGCCGCTTGTTCGTTTCCCATACACCCATCCGCGCAGGGTCACAACATGCTCGTTGGCTTGCGGCAACGTGCGAATGGTTTTGTGTTCAAGTATGTTCGGGGTGTGCTTCATGGGTTCAGTAAACAAACATAATATGCGGTATGGAGCAATACGGATCAACCAGACAAGTCGGGAAAATAATCGCCCAACGTTCGTTTAGGGGAGGGAGGGCGCGGAGATTTTTGCCGTAGACGTTGTTCGTCGCGCGCGCATTGTTCCAGAAATGCGCCGCATGACATGGATAAGGCTCCTGACGCCATAACCGTTTCACGTTCCAAGCGGTCTGACGTTACGACCATGATTACGGATGCATCGGGTGCAGATGCGGTCATACGCTCGATAACGCTGTCGGCTGTCAGGTGGCCGGGAGCGTACAGGACTTCAATGGCGCTTGGTAAATCGTCCTGTGATACGTTATCGCCTTGTCCGTCAAACACAACGGTTACGCGAGGGGCCCACGCCCCGGCTGTGCGTTCGATTTGACGGATTAAAGCGAGTCGTGCCTGCTGGATGTTTTGCGAAAGCGCAGCGCGGGTTCGTTCATCCCGGTGCATCAGGCTATATCCATCTATAATGAGCCATTCCACATCATGCCGCGCCATGGTGCGATCATCCTATCCGCGCGGTATCGGTGTGGACGTGGATTCGCGTACCACCAGTTCAGCAGGCAAGACTTCATGGCACGAGGCGATTTCCCTCTTGAATAAAGCCAACACGCGTTCAAAAGCCAAGCGACCAATCGCAAAAAGATCATGGCGGATGGTTGTTAATGAAGGGGATGTGTAAGCGGCATTCGGGATATCGTCCACGCCCATAATGGACATATCCTCGGGAATCCGTATTTTGCGACTGGCCAAAAGCCGCATTGCGCCTATAGCCATGCGATCATTGGCGCACATAAGGGCTGTAAGGTTCGGATGGCGTGCAAGCAGCCTTTGAGCGGCATCATAGCCGCCTTCCTGATTCCATAATAAACCGCCATCTTCCCATGGCACCGATGCCTCCGACAAACCATGGCTTAGGCATCTAGCGCGAAATGCATCACGAAAATCCACGCCGGTATAGGTGTTCGTGCCTGCCACAAGACCGATAGCGCGGTGACCCAGCGAAAGAAGATGATCCGCCGCCAGTTCCGCCGATTGTTTATAATCTACCGTTAAATAGGGAATTTCCACATTAGGAAAATAATGGTTCACCATGAGGAATGCGTGGTTGTCGTTGCCTGCAAAATCTTTCAAATAAGACTCTTGCATGGACGCCGCAATAAACAGCATGCCATCCGCACGGCGGGATTCCAGAAGAGACAGGTATTCGCGTCTTTGAATAAATGCTTCGTTCGCGACATCCAGCATGATTTTGTATCCGGCATCGGAAGCAGCTTCGTGTATACCGCTGACAATTTCACCGAAATACACATCCGAGAAAACATGTTTAAGATTCGGCACTACCACGCTAATAATGCGGCTTGATTTGGAAGCAAGGCCCCGCGCTTGTTGGTTGGGCTGATATCCGTGCTTTTTTACCGAGTCTAAAACTTTTAGACGCGTGACTTCGCTGATGCGTGGATTGTTATTCAGCACCAAGGAAACGGTGCTTAATGAAACCCCACATTCACTAGCTATATCCTTAATGGTTGTACGACGGCGACTTTGCAATGTAAATCCTCGTTAATATTTGACCTCTTTACTAAAACGCTAAACATTAAGGATTTATTAAAAGCCTGTACAGAACGAATTTCTCTTAATTATATATTGTCATGGAGCGTAAATGTGCTATGTTTCCGCTCTCTTTACGTGCGTGTCCCCATCGTCTAGAGGCCTAGGACATCGGGTTTTCATCCCGAAAACACGGGTTCGATTCCCGTTGGGGACGCCATACGAATTTCTAAACTGCTGTGCGTCGTTTAATTCGATGATGGCCTTTTCCGCGCCCATGAAACCCTGTGCAATAGATTCGATCCTCTCAATTTTGTCTCTCGCGTTTTATGGTTTTGTGCGATAAGTTGGCGCGCATGGAATGGATTCTCTATATTTTTTGTTTTGCGCTGCTGGGATGCGTGATTTTTCTATGGCGTCGGTACGAAACGCAAGCGGCGAAATTGTCCGCATTGCAGGTAGACCATGCGCGGGTGAACGCGGAACTGGAATCGGAACGTCGTCAAGCCGCGGAGAAAATTGCATTGCTGGAAAGCGCGGAAGACCGTCTTAAAAAAGATTTTGAAAATCTGGCCAACAAAATTTTCGAGCATAAAGGCCGCGTGCTGACCGACCAGAATCAAGAGCGGCTGACGGGATTGTTGCAGCCGTTTCGCGATCAGTTGGAAGCATTTCGCGTGCGCGTGGAGGAAGTGCATAAGAACGAAGCTGAACAATCCGTGCGATTAATCGAGCAAGTACGTGCCCTTCATGAGCTAAGCAACAAAGTAAGCGACGAAGCCAATCATTTGGCGCAAGCCATCAAAGGCGACACCAAAACCCAGGGCGATTGGGGCGAAATGATTGTAGAGCGCATTTTTGAAGCTTCGGGACTGAACGAAGGGGAGGCGTACGAGCGCCAAACATCCTATCGCGACGACGAAGGACGGCTGCAACGTCCGGATTTCACTGTAAAAATGCCGGACGGTAAATTTGTGTTTGTGGATTCTAAAGTGTCGCTTACGGCATACGAACGTTATTGCAATGAAGCCGACGCCGACGCAAAAGCCTCCGCGCTTAAAGAACATATCGCCTCGGTGCGCAGGCATGTGGATTCACTGCGCGTAAAAGATTACACGGCGCTGGCCGGGAATGAGACGCTTGATTTCGTGATTATGTGTATTCCGCTGGAATCGGCTTTTCAATTAACGATGCTGGAAGACCGGGAACTGGTTTATGATCTGGCCCGGGGCAATGTGGTTATAGCCGGCCCCAATACGTTGATGATTACACTGCGGGTTATTGCGCAAATTTGGCGTCGTGAAAACGAAAACCGTAACGCGGAACGCATCGCCGATGAAGCGGGAAAATTGTATGATCACGTAGCCCGTATTGTAGACGCAATGGAAGATGCACGCCATAAGCTTACCGGCACCGTCAACGCTTTTGATCTGGTCATGAACCGGATGAAAGATGGTAGGGGGAATCTTATCAGTCGCGTGGATAAAGTGCGGGAGATGGGCGCTAAAGTAAGTAAACGGCTGCCGGATCAGCTTGTGGATGAAGCGCGCGCAAACGACGCGTAGGATTTTTAAAAAATATCATTGGCACGCATTCATTTTGCCGTAAAGTAAAGCGCTTTTGCTTAAGGGGGAACGGGTATAACCATGAATACACACGATATACGTAGAACAAAAATTATTGCGACACTGGGACCGGCGACTAATTCGTTGGACATGATCGAAAAAATGGCATTGGCCGGCATGAACATTGCGCGCATCAATATGAGCCATGCAAAGCCAGAACAGGTTCGTGAGAATGTCGAGAACTTGCGCGCCGTGGCTAAAAAAATCGGGCGCACTATTGGTGTGCTGATGGACTTGCAAGGACCGGCTATCCGCACGGGAGAATTGCCTGTAGCGTTAAATTTGCAACCGGGCAACCGTATTGCATTAACGGTGCGAGGGGAAGTCTCCGAAGAAGAACATTCCGTGGATGTGAATTACGACCATTTGGTGGACGATATTAAAGTAGGCGACATTGTGCTTGTGGATAATGGCGGCATTCACCTGAAAGTATTAACCAAAAAGCGCAATCAACTGCAGTGCGAAGTTTTGACCGAAGGAGTGCTGGGAAGCCGCCGTCACATCAACTTGCCGGGAGTGCGTGTTAAACTCCCTGCGTTGACCGACAAAGACATTGCCGACGTTGAACTGGGCATTGAGCTGGGTGTGGATTTCATCGCGATGTCCTTTTGCCGGGAAGCCGAAGATGTGTTGAAGCTTAAAGCCATTCTGGATTACCGGAAAGCATCGCAACGGGTGGTCGCCAAGTTGGAAGATCAGGAAGCCATTCGTAATCTCAACGAAATCATTACAGTGGCGGATGCGATTATGGTGGCGCGCGGCGATTTGGGCATTGAGTGTCCCTACGAGGAACTGCCTATTATTCAGCGCCGCATAGTTAAAAGCTGTGTGATGCGAGGCCGTCCCGTTATTGTCGCCACGCATATGCTGGAGTCCATGATTGAAAATCCGTCACCTACCCGCGCGGAAATAACGGATGTTTCGAACGCGGTATTCGAGCAATGCGACGCTATAATGCTGTCGGGCGAGACATCGGTCGGTAAATATCCGCTTAAATGCCTGGAAATTATGGATCGCATTGCCAAACGCGTAGAACGTAGCGGCGGCGCTAATTATTCGGATCAAGCACGCATGGACACCATGGGCGCGAAAATGTTGAAAGCCGCCACGGTGATGGCGAAAGAAACCTCGGCGGATGCGCTGATTGTCTTCACCCGCTCGGGGGGGATGGCCCGTAATGCATCCTGGTTGCGCCCGTTGCATACGCCGATCTATGCGTTTACCGATAACGCCCGCTTATTGCCGCAGTTGCCCATTCATTGGGGCATTCAGCCGTTTATGATGGAATTTGCGAACGATCCCGCGGAAAATGTGGACCGGGCTATTCAATTGCTTAAGGAACAACAGTTAATCCAATCCGGCGCAAATATTGTGGCGGTCACGGAAGTGGAAGTGCGCGGACGTCTTGTTGATACCATTATGCGCGAAGAAGTAGAATAACGATCAGGAAATTCGCCGGGTATACGTGGATTTATCTTCGCCCATGGCGAGAGGCGTGGACAAAATAATCTGACTCTTAAAAGCCCTTTTCAAATCATGTTCCCCGTGTATAGGGGGCCGCGATGTGCTGCTATCGGTCGCACTCATCATGGTCACGGGAATATACACAAGCGGCATGCGCATATAACTTAAGTCCACCAGCAATGTGCGAGGGTCCACAAACGAGCCGAACGTTGTATCGCTATGCGTGTATTCTTTCACGTCGTAGACGGATGCATCGTCTACATCTTTGATGGTTTCTTCGATCTCCCCTAAATTCGTATCCTTGATGTGCTGCGCCGGGGGAGAAAAACGGGATGGATCGAGTGCGATGCGTGTTTGCGCTGTGGCATGCGTAGGAAATCTTTGAGGAGGAGTGGGAACAGGGCGAGGCGGTGGTTCTTTGTCCTCACCGACAATTTCCGCGCCTATGTTTTCGAGAAATTCACGAATCTCCTCATCAAATGAACGGCGAGGCTCGCGGGATTCTACCTCATCCTCTTCCTCTGTTTGAGCTACACGCGGGGTAAAAGATGCTGTTTGCTGTTTGGGCACGGGTCGTGATGGGCGGGGTTGTTGTTGCTGCCGTGCCCGGCTTGCTTTCGCTTTTTCAACCAATTGCGCAACGACCCACAGGAAAGCGATAATCAACCAGACAATCGCTTCCCCGCCCAGGCCGTTGGCAATGATGGGAAAAGGCATATGCATCATCCCCGACTATTTACCCGACTTGCTGCTGTCGTCATCGCGCGAAAGGGACTCGCGCATAGAGGTATCCGCCAGAATGTTTTGCATGCGGTAAAAATCCATGACGCCCAGTTGTCCTTCGCGGAATGCGTGGGCAATAGCCAAAGGCACTTCGGCTTGCGCCTCAATTACTTTGGCTTGCATTTCCTGAACACGTGCGCGCATTTCCTGTTCGTAGGCAATGGCCATGGCGCGACGACCTTCCGCTTCGGCTTGGCGCATCTTTTTGTCGGCTTCGGCTCGCTCCGTTTCCAGCAAGGCACCCACGTTGGCGACTTCGCGTGTGCCACTTACGCCGGCCACGCTGACATCGGCAATATCAATGGATACGATTTCAAAAGCGGTTTGCGCGTCTAACCCTCGGCCTAACACGCGCTGACTGATGTGATCGGGATTTTCAAGCACGTCTTTGTACGTCGGCGAGGAACCAATAGCGCTGACAATGCCTTGCCCTACACGCGCGATGATGGTGTCTTCGGTCGCGCCGCCAACCAAGCGATCCAAGTTGGCACGCACCGTTACGCGTGCTTTAACAAGCAAACGAATGCCGTCTTTGGCTACAGCGTCTAGCATATTGGTGCCTTTGGCAGGATCGGGACAGTCAATGACTTTGGGATTCACGCTGGTTCGCACGGCGTCGTACACATCGCGGCCAGCCAAATCAATCGCAGCCGCCTGCTGAAAACTTAATTCGATGTTGGCTTTGTCGGCGGCAATCAGGGCTTGTACAACGTTGATGACGTTGCCGCCCGCGAGAAAGTGAGCTTCAAGCTGGTTGGTGCTCATATCCATACCGGCTTTGACCAGTCGTATCCGCGCATCAACCATTAATTTGGGAGGCACACGACGTAGCTTCATGGCCACAAGCGTGAAAAGTGTCACACGCGCGCCGGACGTTAGCGCCCGTATCCAGGTGCTTAAAAATGAAAAGAATATGCCAACCAATACAAGCGCGGCCAGCGCGAGAATAACGGCAAAGATGGTAATAATAGCGTCCATGATTTAATTTACTCCTAGTTAAGGGCTACGTGTCCACGGGTCATTTGAAAGATCATCCGGTTGTTCCGATTGCGGTTTTTTGATGTCCGGTTGAGCAAATTGTACATCTTTTATCCCGAGAATCAACCCCCCGAATCCCGTAATCGAAACAAGAATCATGAACGGTACGCCTATCATAGGCAAAGCGGAAACAATATAGAAAAGAAGAAGCCCCGCGCCGAGAATCAATGCCGATAACGGTTGGGGCGCTAATTCATCCCTTTGGAAAATGACGCCTGCGATTGCCAGCGCCACAACAATTTTTGCCAAATACAACGTGGTCAAATACCACGCGCCAAGCGCCAGCGCAAGTGGGATGCCGACCAATAACAGCAATAAGCCCAGGGATATAACGGGGACCACAAATAAACCAATGCCGCCCGCCAACGCCGCTTTCCAAAATTGATGGCGCACCCGTTTGACTGCTTTATCAGCCAACCGCGGTAAAGCCGATAGAAAAGCCAGGCCGGTCAAAAACGCCGCCACAAAGAAGAAAAATTGCATGGCCCAATTGGTAGAGGCAGGCTCCGCCACGGGAAGGGGAATGCGCTTAACTTCGCCGCGCACCATAGCGCTGTCCGGGATGGCGGGTTCCTGCGGGGACATGTAGTAGAGGTTTCCTTCGATACGAGTTCCGGGGCGAATGACTATATCCGGCGCGCGTACATGGAGGGATTGGTCAAAGCGACCGCCGATGGTAATTTCATTTCCCCATACCAGCGCGCTTCCTTTTACATGACCCAGCATCACAATCGTAGGCGAAGCTAGCCATGCATCCCCGTCAATCACGGCGCTTTCGTTTATAACCAAGGAAGTTGCGCTCACCACGGTGACGTTATTGGAAACAGCGCCGTGTAATTGAACACTGTTTTGCCCCGCCACGCGTAGGCTTTCATGCGCTTGACCATTCCAATGGATCTTCGCGCCTACTACCCATAGTTCTTTTTGGAATATGCCGTTGAGCGTCGCCTCGTTTGCCGCAGCCAAAAACGCCTGTTGCGCGACGCCGTCAAATTGAATTTCGTCCGCTAACAGCCATGTTTCATGTTCCAGAACCTCGGATTGCGCCGCCACATACCGCTGCGTATGCACCATAGACAAACCCGCCCGGGCGTGGAGGCTGAATAAGAGAACACCTATAAAAAGCAGACCGTGGAATATGCGTTGATGCATCATGACTCGATGGCCCGGACAATGAGATTGTTGCCCACGACTTTTATAATACGGATCTGCGCGCCTTCGTTAATCAACGAGCTTTCCGCCATGACATCCATGCGTTGGCCATCAAAGCGGGCTACGCCGGATGGGGCCAGCACCGACAGCGCAACGCCTTCTTTACCTACCATATCTTTGGAAGAGTGGCTAAAACTGGAAGAGCCCGCCATACTGTCCGATAGCATCAAGGTTTTACCTAAGCGCGTTTTCGGGATTACATTCATCCAAAACGCGAGGGATAGAGCAAGAAATACAAAAATGGCGACGGCGGATATAACGCCATTCTGGAACCCAAACGCCACAAAACCAAGCACCACCGCAAGCATCAACGAGCCTGCGCCTATCACGCCGAGCACACCGCCGGGAATAAATAATTCCGCGCCCATCATCAACATGCCTACGACGACAAAAATAATATAAAGTTGAGTTGTGTCCATGAGGTTTACGCTTTATCCGCTGATTCGTTAATTTTTTCAACAACAACGCGATAGCCGTGGGTTTTTACCACGCGTATTTTTGATCCTTGATCAATATAATCGCCTTCGCTGACCACATCCACGCGGGTGTCGCCAATCATCGCCGTACCCGCCGGGTATAAAGCGGAAAGCGTAACGCCTTCCTGGCCAATCAGGTCGGCGCGGGGTTGATTGGATGTGTAACCGGCTTCACGGCTCGTGGATTCATTTAAGACCAAGCGGTTTTTGAATGTATTGGATTGCGGGAGATAACGGCCCAAGACCGCGGCTCCAATGGTTGCTCCGATGATAGAAGATGCCAATTTTAGCATCGGCCATTGAAGCGAAGACAGGTTCGGTATCCATGGGTCGCCGGGGAAACGCTCGACCATGGCATTCAATAAACTCCACAAAATAAGAATAAGACCTGTTAATCCGATTAACCCGAAGCCGGGCAAAACAAATAATTCAATAAAAATGAGTGAGCAACCTAGCAAAAATAATAAAATCACTTCGTTACCCGCCAACCCCGCAATGTGATGGCCCAGGAAAAATAACACGAGGCAGATTGCGCCAACAATTCCGGGCACGCCAAAACCGGGCGATTGAAATTCCAGATAAATGCCCATAAATCCAACCATCATTAAAAGAGGACCGATCATTTGAAGAAAGCGCGCCAAACGCTCGGCCGACGTAACCACCAGCTCGACGCGTTGCCCGGGGGCGAATCCCAGCGTGTCCGCCAAAAAAACGTCCAACCCGTCCACGGTGCCTTCCGATAATAACGGGAGCTGATCGTCGCCATACCGTCGCTCGGCTTCCACGTTCGTCAGCGTTAGCAACTGGCCTTCTTTACTAATGACTTCGCCGTCTACAATATATTCATTTTCCGGGCGCACCATCGCGGAGGCCAGGGTTTCATCGCGACCTTTGCGCTGGGCCACGCTGCGTACCATGGAGTCCACGTATGACATGATTTTTTCGCGCTCGGCATCGGGCAAAGGTTGCACGCCGCCACCAGGAGCCATCATAATCGGCATGGCGTCGCCGATTTTCGAGCCGGGCGCCATATAAATTTTGTCCGTGGACAAGGCAATAATCGCGCCGGCCGATATGGCGTTATTTTCAACATATGTGTACGTGGGCACATCCATACGTATAATTAGTTCAACAATTTTTTCCGTTATATTTACGGCGCCGCCGGGGGTGTCCATGGGGAAAACCACGGCGGACACGTTCTCGGAACGTGCTTCCGCGAGACCGCGCCGCACAACGTAAAGTAGCGCCGGTTCAATAGGACCGCGGATAGGCAGTATATAGACTTTGCCTTCCGTGGCGCTTGGTTGGCTGTCCGGCGCAGCGCTTACGATCTGTTCCTGAAGATTAGTGGAAGACGAAGGCGCATTGGTCGTATCCGGGGCAGCCGCTATACCAATGCATGTGACGGCCACGCCAAATAGAAACAATCTTGAAAATGGTCGTTGATGTTTTTTCATAGTTGAACCTTAAGGCATATAGTACAACATAAGTGACAGACATGACTACAAACTTATTCTATTATGACATATTCCCGTGCTTGTGTCAGTACGAAGGCGTTTGTGCGACATCCATCCCATGAATGTAAAAAACAAAACTGTATTAATAACAGGTAGCGCCGTGCGCATAGGACGGGCTATCGCGTTGCGTCTTGCGGAGGATGGCGCGCACGTGTGCATACATTATAATGCATCGGAACAGCCTGCCAGAGCATTGGAACAAACCGTGCAGGCTATGGGACAACACGCTTGGGTTGTGCAAGGCGATTTGACTTCGGAATCCGGGTGCAAATCGGTCATGAGCCAAGCGCTGTCGTTGACGGGTGGTCTGGATGTGCTGGTGAATAATGCATCGGTGTTTGGCAAGCACACGCTGGAAGAAAGTGATATGGAAGCTGTGATGGGCGAATACTGGACCAATTTGTTCGCGCCGATGCAGCTTATGCGGCTATTTGCCGCTCAAGACCGGAGCGGAGCCATTGTCAACATGCTCGACCGCCGAATCACATCGCTTGACACCGCCTGCGTGCCGTATGTGCTGGCCAAAAAATCGCTCGCCGAGTTGACCCGTATTGCCGCGTTGCATTGGGCGCCGCGTATTCGTGTTAATGGCGTTGCGCCCGGGGCGATTTTGCCTCCGCCGGGTAAAGACGGGAATTATTTGAAAGATCATGCCGGACGCATTCCTCTGGATACGCCATGTACGCCGGAGGATGTGGCGGAAGCCGTCCGTTTTACGCTCGTCAGCTCTACCATGACGGGACAGATTGTGTATGTGGATGGGGGACAGCATTTGTTAAGCGAAGTGTGAAAGGGAATCGTGTATGGACGTCATTTATATTCGTGATTTGGAACTGCGTTGCATCATTGGCATTTATCCGGATGAGCGTCGTGAAAAGCAGGATGTTGTGATTAATCTTCGTATGGAGGCGGATTTGTCGGCGGCGCCTCTTTCAGACGATATTAAAGACACCGTGGATTATAAAGGAATCAAGAAAAAGATTGTGTCGCTGGTGGAAGCCAGTGATTTTAATCTTATTGAGACTATGGCGTCCCGCATACTGGACATTGCATTCATGGAACCCCGCGTCGCGCGCGCGACTGTGACGGTGGATAAACCCGGAGCGCTACGTTTTGCTCGCAGTGTGGCTGTGGAAATGTCGCGAACTCGCGCATGAGCCTAACCCGCGCCAGATTTCTTGTTTTGCGTGGTGGCGCGATTGGCGACTTTATTTTAACTTTGCCTGCTATAACGATGTTACGCGAACGCTGGCCGGATGCCGAAATCGAAATCATCGGCTATCCGCACGTCGCGGAGTTGGCGAAAGTGGGCGGCTTAGTGGACCGGGTCGGTTCGCTGGATAAAGCGGGAATCGCTCAGTTTTTTTCGCGGAGCCCGGTTTTTTCCGACGACATGGTGGCGTACATCCGTTCATTCGATTTAGTGATTTCCTGGTTGCATGATCGGGATGGGACTGTACGCGACAATCTGTTGCTGGCAGGCGCGCGGCAGGTGCTTTACGGATCGCCGCTGGTGGATAGCGGGCATGCGATAGACCATTTGCTTAAGCCGCTGGAGGCGCTTGCGTTGTACGGTGAACAGGAATATGCGCGTTTGTCGTGGCCTATAGCCCGCAGAGAGGAAGGACTGGCACATTTAGCGACGCTTGGTGTGGGCCCGCATCCGCTTGCCATTCATCCCGGAAGTGGCAGCGCGAAAAAAAACTGGGCCGCGCAGGAGTACGTCGCGTTGATTAATCGGATTAGCGGGGAAACGTCCTGGAGCCCGTATGTGATTTTGGGCGAGGCGGACGAGGCTTTGCGGGAACATTTTCAGCATATCCCGGTTTGGGCGGGGGCTTCCTTGCTGGAAACGGCTTCGGTTTTGTCGGCGAGCCAGGCTTTTATTGGTAATGATTCCGGCATTACGCATCTCGCGGGGGCGCTTGGGTTGCCTGTCATTGCTTTGTACGGGCCCACCGACCCTGAAACGTGGGCGCCACGCGGTCGGCATGTACGCATTGTTTTTGCTGATGACGGCGATTTATCGCGCTTGCACATCGAGCAAGTCTGGTCCCACGTTCAAACATGGCACGATCATGGCATGCATTAAGGGGGGTGCGGGGCGAGCAGTCCGCGCATTTACTTTTGACCGGAACGGATATATACAGTATCAAGACCCAGATATAACGGAAACCTTGCTTCCCCTTAAGCGAGGGGACGGGTAATAAAATTGGATTAAGAAATAGATATGTGACTTTATGAAAGTGTACATCAACGGAAAATTGGTTGCGGAAAAAAACGCAAAAATATCGGTGTTTGATCACGGCTTGCTTTACGGTGACGGCGTGTTCGAGGGAATACGCGTGTATCACAACAAAGTATTTACGCTGGATAGGCATATTGACCGCTTGTACCGGTCGGCCCGGGCGATTGCTTTGGATATGCCTATCACAAAAGAAGAGATGGCTCGCGCAGTTGTGAAGACGTGCAAGGCCAACCAAATCAAAAACGGCTATGTCCGTTTAATTGTCACGCGCGGCGTTGGTTCGCTTGGACTGAATCCTTATTTGTGCAAAGATCCGCAAATCGTGATAATTGCGGGCGCGATTCAATTGTACCCGGTCGAGCTTTACGATCAAGGGCTTGCGATCGTTACGGTCGGAACCAAGCGGAATCATCCGGAAGCCATCAACCCGCGTATCAAAAGTTTAAATTACTTGAACAACGTGCTGGCGAAAATCGAAGCCATTAATGCCGGTGTGATGGAATGTGTGATGCTAAACCCGCAAGGCTACGTGGCGGAAGCGTCAGGCGACAATATTTTTGTGGTGCGCGGAAAGGAATTAGCCACGCCTCCAAGCTGGTGCGGCGCGTTGGAAGGCATCACGCGGGAAGTTGTCATGGAGTTGGCCCTTGAAATGGGCTATACTGTGAAGGAAGATGTGATGACCCGTTACGATCTTTACACGGCGGATGAAGTCTTTTTGACCGGAACCGCCGCCGAAATTATTGGCGTGGGCATGATTGACAAACGTCCGATCGGCGATGGACGACCCGGCGAAGTGACCCGGGCCTTGGCCGGGCGGTTCAAGGAATATACGAAGATTGAAGGTGTTCCTATCCAATAGGAACACAGGAGCAGCAGGCTGTGATGAAATGCGAAATGTGCGATGAGAAAGAAGCGACCATTCATTTGACGCAAGTCGTGGATGGTGTCGTGAAAAAAGTGCATTTATGCGAAGCATGCGCGGCCAAAAGCGGCTTTGATGTGCATGGGCCTATGTCCATCACGGATTTATTGCTCGGCATGGGAGGCGAGGCGGAGGTTCAGGAACCGGCGCATGTTCATGCGGGGGAAACAGCCTGTCCTCAGTGCCATATGCGGCGCGCAGATTTTAAAAAATCAGGCCGGTTGGGATGTCCAGAGTGTTACGAAGCGTTTTCGGAGGAATTGCATCCACTGATCAAAGCGATGCACCGCAGCGAACAACATACCGGCAAAGTGCCGGTTTCGGAAAGCGAGCGCATGCGCGTGACAAACGAGATGCGGGAGTTGCAAAAGCAATTGGAAGAAGCTGTGCGCAAGGAAGATTATGAACAAGCCGCGACATTGCGCGATCGTATCAACCGTTTGAAAAAGCAGGGAGGTGCGTCATCGTAATGAGTATGGAAGAAATGCTACAGCGGCCTTCCGCGTGGCTTACATTAGGCGAGCCGCACTCCCCGGTGGTTGTCAGTAGCCGCGTGCGTTTGGCGCGCAATATTCAAGGCGCGGCTTTTCCGGGTTGGGCAGGGGACGAGGAATGCAAACACATTTGGCAACGGCTCGAAGAACATGTGCGCGCTTGTCCATCCATGCAGGCGTGCGCCAGCGCGGAAATGTCCGGGCTAAGCATGCTCGACAAACTTATTCTTTTTGAGCGTCATTTGATCAGCCGGGAACATGCGGCGCGCAAAGAAGGCAGCGGGATTATTCTTCGCGAAGACGAAGTGCTGTCGGTGATGGTTAACGAGGAAGATCATTTACGCCTCCAGTGCATGAGATCCGGCATGGATTTGCGTGGGACATGGGAACTCGTGAACCGTTTGGACAGTGAAATCGAAGAATTTGAATCGTATGCGTTTTCCCAACATCTGGGTTACTTGACGGCGTGCCCGTCCAATGTCGGGACAGGCATGCGCGCCAGCGTAATGTTGCATTTGCCGGGCTTGGTTATGATGAATGAAATGAGTCCCGTAGCCAAAGGCATGGCGAAAATCGGTTTGGCTGTGCGCGGCTTGTGGGGGGAAGGGAGCGAAGCCGCAGGCAGCATGTACCAAGTGTCCAATCAAATGACATTGGGGGAAAGCGAAACCGATATTATAGGTAATCTCGAGCAAATCGTTCTTGAAATTGTGGAACACGAAAAAAATGCGCGGGTGCGTTTGATGGAGCATCGCGAACACGTTTTACGTGATCAAATCGGGCGCGCCGTGGGCATTTTATGCAACGCACACGTATTATCCTCCAAAGAAGCGCTAGATCTACTCTCCAACTTGCGTTTGGGGTTGGATATGGGTATACTAGGCATGAAAGACGTCAAGGTTGTGGATGACCTGTTGATCTTGACCCAGCCCGGCCATTTGCAGAAAATGGAGGGACGGAAGTTAAAAGCGGATGACCGGGATCAGACGCGAGCCATGTTGGTTCGTACCATGTTAAAAAATGCCCTCCAAGAAGGGGGAAAGAAGAAAAATGAATAACTTTACACCACGGGCGCAGCAAGTGCTGCAATTAGCGAAAAAAGAAGCGGATCGTTTTAATAGAGGATATGTCGGGACGGAACATTTACTGCTCGGCCTCATCGCGCTTGGGCAAGGCGTGGCGGTGAATGTGCTGCATAAGCTGGGCATTAATCTTGAAATGGTACGTCTGGAAGTGGAAAAAGCCGTCGGCGTAGGACCCGAAACCAAGACTGCGGGTAATTTGCCTTTTACGCCGCGCGTAAAAAAAGTGTTGGCTTTGGCAGGCAGTGAAGCCCGCGCCTTGAATCATTCGTATATTGGCACGGAACATATTCTACTGGGATTGTTGCGCGAAGGCGAAGGGGTGGCCTCACGCGTGCTGCGTAATTTGAATGTGGATTTGGAAAAAACGCGCATGGAAATTATGAAAGAGTTGGATCCCAACTTTGAAGGAGAAGGCGCGCCGCAGGGGGCCGCAGCCGGAAGCGGGCAAGCGGCTCAGTCCCCGTCATCCAAAACACCCGCGTTAACGGCATTTGGCCGCGATTTGACGGAGTTGGCCACGAAAGGCGAGCTCGATCCCGTTATTGGCAGAGCGTCGGAGGTCGAACGAGTAATTCAAATTCTGTGTCGTCGCACGAAAAACAATCCGGTTTTGCTTGGCGAACCCGGCGTTGGCAAAACCGCTATTGTGGAAGGATTGGCGCAATCTATTGTGACGGGGGATGTCCCTGATTTATTAAGAGATAAAAAAGTTATTACGCTTGATCTGGCGCTTATGGTCGCCGGAACCAAATACCGTGGACAGTTTGAAGAACGCATCAAAGCGGTTATGGACGAAATCAAACGCTCCAAGAACGTGCTATTGTTTATTGATGAGCTGCATACCATTGTCGGCGCCGGCTCAGCCGAAGGCGCTATGGACGCCTCGAATATTATCAAACCGGCATTGTCGCGCGGCGAGTTGCAGTGCATTGGCGCTACGACGTTGAACGAGTACCGGAAGTTTATTGAAAAAGACGGCGCGCTGGAGCGGCGGTTCCAATCGGTGATGGTGCGCGAACCCAATCAAACCGAAGCGATCGAAATCCTGAAAGGATTACGCGCACGGTACGAAGAGCATCACCACGCCAAAATATCCGATGAAGCGATTGAAGCGTCGGTGGAACTTTCCTCGCGGTATTTAACCGATCGTTTTCTCCCGGACAAAGCTATTGATGTAATGGATGAAGCGGGCGCGCGCGCGCGCATTTCGTCTATGACGCGTCCCCCGGATGTCAAAGATCAGGAACGGAAAATTGAAGAAATAAAAAACCGCAAGGAAGAAGCCATTCGTGCCCAGCACTTCGAGGAAGCCGCGTCCTTCCGTGATGAAGAGCGGCTTGCGCGTGAAGCCATGGAAAAAATTATGGAAGCGTGGCGTAAAGAGCGCGACGAAAAAGTGGCGACAGTTTCGGCGGACGATATCATGTCCGTGGTAGCCAAGTGGACCGGGGTGCCTCTGACGCGCATGGAAGATAAAGAAATGGCCCGCTTGCTTGACATGGAAAAAGAAATAGAAATGCATGTGATCGGTCAAAACGAAGGCGTGGCCGCAATTTCAAAAGCCTTGCGCCGTTCGCGCGCTGATTTGAAAGATCCGCGGCGTCCTATTGGTTCGTTTGTATTCCTCGGACCTACCGGTGTCGGGAAAACCTTGCTGGCCAAAGAACTGGCGCAGTTTATGTTTAGCGACCCCGATGCCTTAATCCAGATTGACATGACCGAATACATGGAAAAATTTGCGTCATCACGTCTGGTCGGTTCTCCTCCGGGTTATGTTGGCCATGATGAGGGCGGGCAGTTAACCGAACGGGTTCGCCGCAGGCCTTATTCCGTGGTTCTTTTTGACGAAATTGAAAAAGCGCATCCGGATGTCATGAATTTGTTGCTGCAAATTCTCGAGGAAGGTCGCTTAACGGATAGTTTAGGTCGTAGCGTGGACTTCCGGAACACCATTGTGATCATGACTTCGAATCTAGGCGCGGATTTCCTGCGCAAAGGAGGCAAGCTTGGTTTTGGCGAAGCTTCGGAGTCCGCTGATTATGATACGTTGAAAAGCCGGATGCTGGAAGAAGCCAAGCGCGTGTTTAAACCGGAACTGCTTAACCGTATTGACGACATCATCGTATTCCGTCAATTAAGCAAAAAAGATGTGGAACGCATCCTGGATGTGGAAGTGGCGAAAGTACGGGAACGTTTGGCGGCCAAGCATATCGAGTTGCATTTAAGTGATTCGGCCAGGGAATTCCTGATCACCAAAGGCTATGACCCTGCGTTTGGCGCGCGTCCTTTGCGACGGGCTATTGAACGCTATCTGGAAGATCCTTTGGCAGAAGAAATCCTGCGGGGGCATATTCAAGGGGACGCAGCCGTGGAAGTAACCGCGGAAGACGATCATTTGCGATTTGGCCAATTGGCCGGCGCGAGTTAATCAGAGGTCGCTGCATCGCACTATTGCTCAAGTCTTCACGTCAAACGTGAACGGCTTGACGTACGTCTATCCTCCCTTTAGTCTGCGACATACCGTTGGGGAAATAATTTTATGATTGAAGAAGTTCGAGAACAATTAAGCGTCCTTCAGGAACGATTGGACGAGATGCGGGGGTATCTTTGACGAGCCGCATCTGCGCGCTCAATTAAAAGCGTTGGAGGATGAAGCTTCGGCGCCTACGTTCTGGTCGGACCAGAAAAAAGCCCATGGGGTTATCCAGCGCACCAATGCCTTAAAAGCCAAATCGGAACCTCTGTCGCAATGTGCCCGGAAAATCGAGGACGCCGGTGTGCTTCTTGAGCTGGCGGAGATGGAGGAAAATCACACGGCCCGTGATCATGCCGTTCAGGAAGCCCATGAATTGCTGGTCTCGGTGGAAACGGCTTTGCGCCAACTGGAATTTCAAGCCCTGCTGGGCGAACCATTCGACGCCAATAATGCTTACGTGAATTTGCATGCGGGCGCGGGCGGCACCGAATCCTGCGATTGGACCGATATGCTGTTTCGCATGTACCGTCGGTATGCCGAAAACAAAGGATTTGAATTATCCGTGCTGGATATGCAGCCCGGTGATGAAGCCGGGCTCAAAAGTGTTTCTTTTCTGGTAAGCGGACCGTACGCCTACGGATACATGAAATCGGAACGCGGGGTGCACCGGCTGGTGCGCATTAGTCCCTTTGACGCAAATCAACGACGACACACATCTTTCGCGGCCGCCGATGTGGTAGCCGAAGTGGATGACGATATTGACATTCAGATTGATGAAAAAGATTTGCGGATTGATACGTATCGTTCCAGTGGGGCGGGTGGACAGCATGTGAACACAACGGATTCCGCCATCCGCATTACGCATATGCCCAGCGGCATTATTGTGGCGTGCCAGGCCGAGCGGTCCCAGCATAAAAACCGGGATAAAGCCATGAAAATGCTGATGGCGCGATTATACGACTGGGAGCAGGATAAAAAACGTCAGGAAATGGAAAAATTCTACGGGGATAAAGGAGAAATTGCCTGGGGGCGCCAGATCCGTTCCTATGTTATGCAGCCCTATACCATGGTGAAAGACCATCGTACGGATATGCAAACAGGCAATGTGGAAGCAGTAATGGACGGGGATCTTGATGATTTCATCGAGGCCTATTTGAAAGGACGCCGCAATGAACCTGTTACATGAAATAATCGAGAATAAAAAAGCGGAAATTGAAAAAAACAAGCAGGATATATCCAGTGAATATTTGAAATCATACGGGTCTATTCGTGCTAAACCCGCGTCATTTACGCAAGCGCTTAAATCTGTTCCGATGGGATTAATTGCTGAATTCAAACGCCGTTCGCCATCGGCGGGTTCTATTGCGGAAGACAAAAATGCCGCGCATGTGGCGGAAGCGTATGAAGATGCCGGGGTTCAAGCTGTATCGCTATTGATGGATAAACAATTCTTCGGAGGCGAAGAGTCGGATTTTATTCTTGTGCGTGATGCCGTGGAACTGCCGATTTTGTATAAGGAATTTGTGATTGATTGCTGGCAGGTTTGGCATGCCCGCTCAATCGGAGCCTCCTGCGTACTGTTGATTGCCGCAGTGTTAGGGCCTAAAGGATTGGAAGAGATGATGGAGTGTGTACATTGCGCGGACATGGAAGCGCTGATTGAAGTGCATACGTCCGAGGAAATGGCTATAGCGCGCTCGTTGAACGCGGCTTGTATTGGTATTAATAACCGGGACTTAACGACGTTTAAGACATCGCTGGATGTATCGCTTCGTTTGCGTGAAGAAGCGCCTGCGGACAGTGTATTGGTCAGCGAAAGCGGTATTCGTTCGGCGGAAGATGTGGTTAAACTTCATGAAGCCGGTTTACATGCGGTGTTGGTTGGTGAGCATTTGCTGCGCCAGGATCGTCCGGACGATGCTGTGCGCGCGTTGATGAGCGGCGTATGGGCGTCTTCGTAAAAATCTGTGGTCTTTGTTCGGAGCGCGATGCGCAATGGGCGGCGGAGCAAGGAGCCGATGCGTTAGGCTTTGTTTTCTGGCCGGACTCATTGCGCGTGGTGAAACCCAAAGACGTAGGCCGCTGGTTGCTATCCCTTCCCCGGACGCTGCTACGCGTGGGTGTTTTTGTCAATGAAGACGCAAGCAGGGTGCAACGCGTGATGGACGAAGCGGGTTTGGATATTGCGCAATTACACGGGCAGGAATCGGCAGCGTATGCCCACGCGCTGGGACGCCGGACGTGGAAAGTAGTCCACGCGAGTCGTTCTTTGCCTGACGCGTTGGAAGCCTATAGCAGTGAAGCTTTTTTAGTGGATACATTTGTGGCCGGTAAACCGGGCGGCACCGGTGTTCTAGTCGAGAAGGAAATTGCGCGCGCGTATATTGCAAAATGTCCCGGCAAAGTTATTCTTGCAGGGGGGTTAACGCCACGGAATGTCCGGGGCTTAATCGAGGACGTACAGCCTTGGGGGGTAGATGTCAGTTCAGGCGTAGAAACCGAAGTACGAGTTAAAAGCCCGGAAAAAGTAAGGGAGTTTATTCAAGCATGTCGAAGAAACGATTAAATACCGATCCGGATGCGGGCGGTCATTTTGGGCCGTACGGAGGTATGTTTGTTCCGGAAACCCTGATGGCGCCATTATTGGACTTGAATAAAGCCTACAGGGCGGCACGCAAAGACCGTTCTTTTCAAAATGAGTTGCGGGCATACTTGCGCGATTTTGTCGGTCGGCCTACCCCGCTTTATTTTGCCGAGCGCATGAGCCGGGAAGTGGGAGGCATGCGCGTGTATTTGAAACGCGAGGATTTGTGTCATACGGGCGCTCATAAAATCAATAATTCCCTGGGGCAGGCTTTGTTGGCCCGGCGTATGGGAAAACAGAGAATTATTGCCGAGACGGGGGCAGGACAGCATGGCGTCGCGACCGCGACCGTCGCAGCTATGTTCGGTATGTCGTGTGTGATTTACATGGGCAAAGTGGACATGGAACGCCAAGCTTTAAACGTATTTCGCATGCGTAGTTTAGGCGCCGAGGTCGTGCCTGTCACAGCCGGACAGCAAACCCTGAAAGAAGCAATCAGCGAAGCGATGCGTGATTGGGTGACCAACGTCCGCAACACGCATTATATTTTAGGATCCGCATTAGGTGCGCATCCCTATCCTCGCATGGTCAGGGATTTTCAAAGCATCATTGGGCAGGAAACAAAGCGACAAATTAAACGCATCGTAGGCCGCCTCCCGGATTATCTTGTGGCCTGTGTCGGCGGTGGCAGCAATTCGATAGGCTTGTTTCATCCATTTCTGAACGATACGCGCGTACAGATGATCGGCGTGGAAGCAGGCGGGCTTGGACGTGGCATGGGACGTCATGCCGCACGGTTTGACGGCGGGCGGTTAGGGATTTTACAAGGAACCAAAACCTACGTGCTGCAGGACCGGAACGGCCAAATTCAATTGACTCATTCGGTCAGCGCCGGCTTGGACTACGCCGCGATCGGGCCGGAGCATTGTTTGTTGCGCGATTTGAAACGCGCGGAATACGGGCGCGTCTGTGATACCGAAGCAGTAGCGGCGTTTGACGCGCTGGGGGAGTGGGAAGGCATTTTGCCTGCGCTTGAAACAGCGCATGCCATTGCGTATGTGGTGCGGGAAAAGAAACGTTGGAGGAAATCCGATATTATGGTGATCAATTTATCGGGGCGCGGCGATAAAGATGTGCAACAAGTAGCGGCATGGAAAGCCCAGCAAACGAACAAATCCGGTAAAAAAGGCGGCGCCTCGTGAGCTTGCGAAGCATGACAGGATATGGACGCGGATCGGTTTCGCGTCACGGCATGGCTGTGGTTGTAGAGATAAGCTCCGTGAACCGCAAGCAACTGGATATAACGCAATCCCTTCCCCGCGGCCTCAATCATCTGGAGCCGCGCATTGCGGATGAATGTGCCCGGCATCTGTCGCGAGGCCGGGTCTCCGTGGATGTGCAAGTCAAGTGGTCATCGCGGGCCAAGCGCGAATCGGTGCGCGTGGATGAGGATTTAGTTGCTTCGTATGTCTCGGCCTTGCGCGCCACGGCAAAAAAAAACGCGTTGGATAACACGCTTGCCGTGCGCGATTTGCTGACGTTGCCCGATGTGCTTCATTTCGCGAATCCCGGGGAGGATCTTGAGCGTGTGTGGACCATTCTGAAACCGGCTTTGATCGTGGCGCTGAAAGACTTGAATCGTATGCGCGGGCGTGAAGGACGTAAACTGGAGCAGGACTTAAGAACGCGGTTATTGATTTTAGAGAAAGCGCTTTCTGCTATTGAAAAAGAAGCGCCTTTGGTGGCGGCGCGCTATAAAAAAGCTTTATGGACGCGTCTTGAAGCCGCAGGGTACACCGCTTTGGATGATGAACGATTGTTGCGTGAAGTTGTTTTGTTTGCGGATAAATCGGATATCACGGAAGAAATTACGCGTTTGCAAAGTCATGTGGATCAAGCGCGAAAAATGACGCGATCCAAAGAGGCGACTGGACGCGCGATGGATTTTCTGGCACAGGAAATGTTTCGCGAGATCAATACCATTGGATCCAAAGCCAATGACAGCGAGATTCTTCGTTATGTCGTTTCGTTTAAAGCGGAATTGGAACGCATTCGGGAACAAGTGCAAAACATAGAATGATTAATGTTAAACATAACCCCATGTTAATTGTGGTGTCCGCGCCTTCCGGCGCGGGCAAAACCACATTGTGTGACCGGCTTATCCGCGAACATGCCGACATGGTGTATTCGGTTTCCTGCACGACGCGATTGCCGAGGGTAGGGGAAGTAGACGGAAGTAGTTATCATTTTCTTTCTACCGAGGAATTTAATGCGCGCGCCCAGTCCGGGGAATTTCTTGAGCATGCCGAAGTGCACGGCAACTGGTATGGAACTTTACGAGCCACCGTGCATACTGCGATGGCGCAAGGGCATGATGTGTTGATGGATATTGATGTGCAAGGCGCGGATCAAATACGCAGGGCATTGGCGCTGGCTCCATCCGACGATGTGCTGCGTCAAGCATACGTGGATATTTTTATTGCGCCGCCGTCCATGCGTGATTTGCAACTGCGTTTATGGGGACGCGGCAAAGACGACGAAGGCGTTATTGAACGGAGATTAAGCCAAGCGCAAGCGGAGCTCGCGTGCTGGAGGCAGTATCAATACATCATTGTGAATGATCGTCTGGATGATTCCTACCGTACACTTGAATCCATTATATTTGCCGAACGCCATCGCGTCACCCGCCTTGTGGATGTCTAACGAGCCTGTCTTCTGGATGGTCAGACACGTTTTCTCGATCTGCCTACAAAAGTAGGCAATCTCCAAAACTTTATAAATTGTTTGCATTCCGTTTGACGTTCATGTTGCAACTTTCTATTTTGACGACAGTTGAATGTTGTTTTGCATATGTTGTTCGTTACCACCCCGTCTCTTAGAGGATGGGTATGAAAGGGGGGAAAAGAACATGGCAAAGAAAACAGTAAAGAAAGTCGCGAAGAAGGCTCCGGCCAAAAAAGCGGTCAAGAAAGTCGCGAAGAAGGCTCCGGCCAAAAAAGCGGTCAAGAAAGTCGCTAAGAAGGCTCCGGCCAAAAAAGCAGTGAAGAAAGTTGCGAAGAAAGCTGCTGCGAAGAAGTAAACGGGCATGGCGCATGAAGGCGCCAGTCTGAAATCAGAATGGCAGTCGCCACGAAACTTGAAAAGAGGTGGCGACTGCCATTCTTCGTTAAGCGCAAGTAAGCGCTCTTCGAATCTGGATAAAGCATGCCCCTGCGTTACGAACCCGTCAATCGGAATACGCGATGAAATGTTGACCCTACTACATGCGGTGTGTTACATTTTTGCACACCCTGTATATATGTGGTGTAGGAAGGTTTTGAGCTGCTATGCGTTGCCCTAAATGTGCGTTTCAAGATGATAAAGTAGTAGATACCCGTACCGTCAGAAACGGGGAAGTAATTCGCAGGCGTCGGGTATGCCTGAAGTGCGCACATCGTTTTACGACGTATGAAGAGGTAATTAAAGCGCACCTTCGGGTCGTGAAACGTGATGGTCGTTACGAGGATTTGGACCGGGCTAAATTGCTGGGTGGTTTGCTGCGCGCATGTGAAAAGCGTCCTATCAGCGCTACCCAAATCGAAACCATCGCCAGTCAGATCATCAACGAATTGGAAGTGGAGTTCGACCGGGAAGTGCCGAGCACGGAAATTGGACGCAAAGTGATGGAGCAGTTGGAGAAACTAGATGAAGTGGCTTATATTCGCTTTGCGTCGGTGTATCGGCGATTTAAGGATGTTAACCAGTTCCTTAGTGAAGTAGAAGGTTTGATTGGCCGGGAATAACTTATGATTTGGGATCAACTTAATGTAGCGCTTGCTCAAAAAAAAGCATGGGTGGATTATATTGAGCGGGATGTGTGCGGTGTGGCGCAGGAAACCATGGATGGGGCGGTGGCTGGGGAAGTCGCCAACGCCGTGGTGGGGTATTGTCTAGGGGTGGCATGTCGGGATTATATTTCACAGAATGAACTTGCCGCGCAAGTTAGTCGCGCATTGTGGGGTATCGGAGAAAAACAACTAGCGTCCCGTTATCTTGAAAAACGTTTGCCTTCCCGCCAGGTTCGCTCCACTTTGTTGCACTTGTTATCGGTGTCGGATGTTTCGCCTTCCTTATGGAATTTAGTGGTGCGTGGCATTATCCGGCGGTATCCATCGTGCCTCGAAGCGCGACGGGATATGTGGCGTTTGGATGTGAAATCTTTGGTGGAGCATCGCGAAGCCATGATGGATTTATCCAAACAAGCGCTTGTGAAATCTGCACTTCGTTGCTTGGCGCCGGTATGGGACTCAGATCAAGGAAGCGGCTTGCTGGGGGTTCGATATCCGTCACGGGGAAGACGAGGGACTGGTCGCAATCCTGATGAATGGTTCATTCATGCATGTCTACGAAACGAGGCTTGCAAACGTCACTGGCAAGATATTCCGCGATTGATTCGCTTGCATGGGTAAAGGAGTTCTTATGGTTTCTTATGGTGTTCGGTTTCTCCTGGGGTTATGGCTGTTCGTTGTGTCTGTTTATGCCGATGGCAGGGAACAGGATATACGCGAGGCGATAGTAAAAATTTATACCGTGCATAGTATTCCCGATTACTACAACCCATGGAGCATGCGCGGAACGCAGCAAACCACAGGGTCCGGCGCCATTATTGAAGGGCGACGCATTTTAACAAACGGTCACGTCGTGCGTGATGCCACATTTGTGCAAGTGCGCCGTTTTGGCGAATCACGACGTTATCAGGCACGGGTAATGCAAACGTCCCATCAAACGGATTTAGCCATTTTAACGGTGGATGATCCTTCTTTCTTTGATGATGTAGAATCCCTTCCGTTTGGGGAATTGCCTCGCACGCAGGAAGAAGTCAATGTGTACGGATTTCCTGTAGGCGGCGATACGCTTAGCATTACGAAAGGCGTTATTTCCCGCATCGAACATCAAACGTATGTCCATAGTTCCATTCCTTTGTTGGCGGTTCAAATTGACGCCGCGATAAACCCGGGCAATAGCGGAGGCCCCGCGATTGTAGATGATAAAATTGTCGGCGTGGCTATGCAGGGTATTCAGCAAGCGGACAATATCGGTTATATTGTGCCGATGCCGGTTATCCAGCATTTCCTCGATGACATTGCGGACGGCAAGCGCGACGGTATTCCCAGCTTGGGTGTTGTGCTGCAAAATATGGAAAATCCCGACATGCGTCGCCGGTATGGCATGAAAGAGGAACAATCCGGGATTCTGGTGGTCGGTATCATTCCCGGATCGGTTTCCGACGGTATCCTGAAGGAGGATGATGTGATTCTGCAACTGGATGGGTTTGACGTAGCGGATGATGGCACTGTCGAATTTCGAACACGGGAACGCACAAGCTTGTCGTACCTGGTTCAGCGGCGTCAACTGGGGGAATCCATCACCGTGGATGTATTACGCGAGGGGACCATGCACGCGCTGGAACTAACGCTTTCCAGACCCATGGATAAGGATTGGCTTATTCCTTTTGAAACCTACGATGTATTGCCTACGTACTATATCTACGGAGGCGTTGTCTTTGTGCCGCTGAACCGCAACCTTCTTAGGATGTGGGGCGGAAACTGGTTTAACACCGCGCCGAAGGAAATGGTGGCTATGTTATCATCCAATTTTATTACCGAAGAGCGTAATGAAGTTGTGGTGGCGTTAAGAGTTCTGGCCGCAGATGTCAATCAGGGATTTCAAAACGAATCGCATTGGATTATTGAACACGTAGATGGAGAGCCTGTTCGTAATCTCGCGCATCTTATTCGGTTGGTGGAGGCGGGACAAGGCCGGGAATTTATCGAATTTGAAAGCAGAGCCGACCGTAAAATTATTTTGGACCGCGCCAAAGCGGAAACAACTCTTCCTGATATTTTAGACGTGTATCGCATTGCGCAAGATCGTTCGGATGATTTAAAACAATGAAGAAAGCGTGCGCCAGGGCGAAGCGGGTAGGACGTGTGTTCGTCGCAGGGTGCGCCGGGTTATTGATGCTGCAAGCGCTGCTTCTCTTTACGCCTTTCCCATGGCGTATGTATACGAATTTATCCCTGTCGGAAACCCGTCTTGACGTTAATCCCTCATGGATTGTGGTTTTAGGTGGAGGAGGCATTCCTAGTGAATCAGGTTTGATGCGCACGTATTATGGCGCGCGCGCGGCAAAACGATACCCGGATGCCCGTGTGGTGGTAGCGCTTCCCGAAGACGGGGACGTGGATGATTCCCCGGTAGGGCGTATGCGCGACGAGCTTGTGTTGCGTGGCGTTCAAGCCGATCGTATTACACTGGAACCCCGGGGCGTAAATACACGGGCGCAAGCGCTTGAAATGCGTAGGATCGCAACCAATGATCAAGCTCGTATCCTCGTGGTGACCAGTCCCGAACACATACGCAGGGCCGTAGGTACATTTCGTAAAGCCGGGTTTAAGAATGCAGACGGATATCCGGCGCATGATACGTATGAAGGGGGCGATTTATCGGTAAGCAGCGACGCGGTTCAGTCCCCTTTGGTGATACAACCGGTGGAAGGCAGCCTTTTTTTGCGCTACAACGTGTGGAACAATGCCAATTATTTACTACGCGCCAGCAGGGAATGGGTCGCCATCACGTATTATAAACTTAAAGGATGGATGTAATAACGCTTACGTTCAGACCATGCTACATGGGCATGGAGTGTTCTTCCGGTTCTTGTTGCGCTTCTTCATTCGCCGCCTGCGTCCCAGTGGAGGTAGCCATGCGCTCGGCTGTGGCTTGATCGTGTTCCGGGTGCCGCTGGAATTTCACGGACATGATTTTTGAAACGCCGTGTTTTTCCATGGTCACGCCATACAAAGCATCCGCTGCTTCAATAGTGCGTCGGTTATGCGTAATAACCACAAACTGTGATTTAGTAAGGAACCCTTCCACCATGGTCACAAAGCGGTTGATATTTGCTTCGTCCAATGCCGCATCCAATTCGTCCAGCACGCAGAAAGGGCTTGGTTTGACCATGTACAATGCAAACAATAAGGCCACAGCCGTCATTGTGCGTTCCCCGCCGGACAGCAAAGAAACCGTTTGTAGTTTTTTGCCCGGCGGTCGCGCAATAATTTCAATGCCGGACTCCAGAATATCCTCGTGATCAATCAACTCCAGTTTCGCCGACCCTCCGCCAAACAAACGCTTAAACGTGTCTTGAAAATTAATGTTTACCTGATCAAACGTTTTCGTAAACAACTCGGTGGTGGTTCGATTGATTTTGCGGATCATATCAAGCAATTGCGTTTTAGCGCTGACCAAGTCTTCTTGTTGGGTTGTTAAAAAAGACAACCGTTCCTCCAACTCTTCATGTTCTTCAATCGCGACTAGATTAACGGGGCCCATGGATTCCAGCTTCGCGCGCATGGACGAAACCTGCGATTCAAGTGCGCGACGTTCAGGTTTGCCTTCTTCAGGCCAAGCAGGTTCCGGTACGTTGTCCATTTCCTCGATCGTTAAATGATAATCCTGGGCAATGCGTTCCACGATGCTTTGTCGCCGCATACGTTGTTCCGCTACTTCCACATCCAATTTGGAGCGCTGTGTGCGGCGCTCGTCTAATTTCTTGCGTTGCTCATTCAGCGCGGCTTCCATGGCGTTCAGGGCCTGTGTGACTGTTTCCCTTTCGCTACGCGCGTGGGCCAGGTTATTTTGTTGTTTTTGCGCTTCCTGCTCAAGCGGTTCCACACGCGCGCGCGCTGTTTCCGTTTGTTTCTCTAAGTCATCCATGCGTGACTGATATGTGCTTAAACCTGCGCGCCGGTCGCGAATCAAGGATTCCAATTCCGACATACGCACGCGAAGCGATTCCAGTTGATCGTTCCATTTAGTGACTTCCTGACGCCGTTCGCCCAAGGCAAGGCGTTTTTCCGTAACATGCGCTTGTTGTTCCGCCCGTTCCTGTTCGCGTTGACGCAATTGTTCTGTCAGCGATCCAAGATCGTTGCGCACGGCTTCCTGACGTTCCCGGATTTGTTGAAGATTACGCGTTATACTGTCCCGTCGGCTGGTGACGGAAGATTGTTGTTCCACTAAACTATTCAACTCATACGTTACGGTTTCCAGTCGTTCGCGGGCTTGTCCGGCTTCTTCTGCTTTTACTTGCAGCTCGCCTTTGCATACAGCCAGATTGTGTCGTCCTTGATCCAATTGAGCCCGCGCTTCCGCCAGCAAATGTTCCAAACGGCTATCTTCATCTTGTTTATCACGGTACGTTTGCTCGGTCGCGTTTGTGTCATGTTGTAAGGCATTCAGTTCGTCGTTCCATTGGGCTAACAGGTGTCGCCGTGTCATGGGGTTGGTGTCTTGTTTGCCTGGGCGCCATACTTCACCCGCTCCGGAACCGCTGAACGCGCGTCCATCTTGTGTTACGCATGTAACGTAAGGGGGTAGGGAAGGCGCTTGCGTATCCAAATGGTCCACGACACGCACAAAAGCCAGTAATCGTTCCGCCATGGGACGCATAGCATCGCTACAACGCACAAATTGCAGTAAAGGCGTGCCGGGCAGATTTTCAGGAGCCGGGTACTGCGAGGGGGGCATGGTAGCGCAAATAACGCGCGCGGATCCTGCGTCGCGTTCGGCAAGTATGCGAAGCGTTTCATTTAACACTTGTTCATCTTGAACAATCACCGCATCCAGCCAGGCTCGTAATCCGGTTTCCAGCGCTTTCTGGTATGCTGGTTCGGCTTGGATATGTTCCGCCAGTGTGCCCAATATCCGGGCTCGATCCACAAGGGGGTCATTGCAATCCGCCAGCAACATGCGCGCTCCGGGCGGCAATCCTTCTTGTTCTTGTTCCGCTTGTTCCACCATTTGGGTCTGCGCGGACCGTGCGGCGATGCGGGCGCGTAGATCGCTTAACGCGGTTTGAATGTCTTTGAGCGCCTGATGTACCTGCGCGCGTGATTCCAGAATGGAAGCCATACGGGCTTCCTGTTCTTCTACAGCTTGGGTTAACTGCGCGAGGTGTTGTTCGGTTTCTTCTTTCCGGCCATCAAATTTTTCAAGGGATCGCTGCGTTTCCGCCCGCTCGGCAGCCAATCGTTCGCGGCGCATGACGTTATTTCGCTCTTGTGCGTCTAAATCCGAAAGTTCGTTTTGCACATGCGCGCCTCGCCGATCCAAATCCACGGATTCCGTGCGGAGTTTGTTTAATGTATCGCGAACAGCTTCTACCCCGCGATGAAGTTCCTCCAATCGCGTCTGGTCCCGTTGCAATTCCCGGTCGGCTTCGTCGCGCGCGGTTGCCGCAATTTCATGGCTTCGTTCAATGACGGCATAGCCGTCTTGATGGGCTTCCAGTCTTGCTTGGGCGTCCTGGGCATCTTTACTGTCCCGTTCGGACAATGTGCGTAATTCCGTAATGCGATCGTGATTAATTTGGATTTGTTGCAAGGTTCTGTCGCGTTCGGAAACCGCGCGGGAAGCGGCTTCCATAGCTCGCTCAATATCCACTTCTTTCTGCTGCGCTTGTGCCCGGTATTCCATTGTTTGCTTTTCCGTGTCCTGAATCGAGGCGCGCATGGCTTCTTCCTGAGCCGCCAATTCACGGACGGCGTTTTCCAGCGTAGTTATTTCCGAGGCCAGCGCCGTCATTTTTTCTTTGGACAAGTAAATATCAAGCACACGCAACTCGTCTTGAATTGTTTTGTACCGCTTTGCTTTGCCTGCCTGGCGTTGCAGCGAAATAATGCGCCGCCGCACTTCCCGGATAATGTCTTCGAGACGGAGTAGATTTGCTTCGGTTTGTTCCAGTTTCCGAAGCGCTTCTTTTTTATCGGCTTTAAATTTTGTGATACCGCTGGCTTCCTCGAATACCCCGCGACGATCTTCCGGGCGCGAACTTAAAATCTGATCAATGCGTCCCTGTTCCATCAGCGAATACGAATTAGTGCCAATGCCGGTATCCATAAATAAACGTTGCAGATCCTTTAAGCGGCACGGTGTTTTGTTGATGAAATATTGGCCTTCCCCTGATCGAAGCACGCGACGCGTGATGGTTACTTCATCATATTCCGTGCCTAACGCGCTTTCACACTGCGCCAACGAAAGGCTGACTTCGGCCATGGATAAGGGTTTATGGCTGTCGGTGCCGTTAAAAATGACATCTTCCATTTTGGCGCCGCGCATGGCTTTTGCGCTTTGTTCGCCCAGTACCCAGCGTATGGCATCGGATATATTGCTTTTACCGCAACCGTTCGGTCCGACAATGGCAGTCATGCCGGGTTCAAACGACAGATTCGTTTTTTCGGCAAAGCTCTTAAAACCAACGAGTTCTAGATTTTTTAAGTACAAGGAATTCGCCCTCCGCGCCATACATAGGAAGCCGCCGGTTCAGCCGCTTTCTCTCTACAACAAAACATAAAAATAGCAGTCGGGAAAGAATCGCGCAATGCCAATATTTTGTCATCGCATCACTGTGTTTACGCTCGTTATACTGCATACGCTATGCAATCAGGCGAGTAGCAGCAAAGGAATACGATTATGTGGGATCAATGGCTTGTATTCGGCGTTCTGGCCTTGACGCTTATTTTATTTATGGAAGGAACATGGCGTTACGATTTGGTTGCGTTGATAGCGTTATTGACGCTTATTCTTTCCGGGGTCATTGCGCCGGATAACGCTTTTACCGGGTTTGCGCATCCCGCGGTTGTCACTGTGGCGGCCGTTTTAGTCGTAAGTCGTGGTTTATCCAATGCAGGCGCTGTGAATCTTGTAGCCGGGTGGCTGGCTCTTGTTCCAAGCCATACCACGGCTCAGGTGATGGCTTTAACATGTGTTGTGGCGGTTTGTTCCGCGTTTATGAATAATGTTGGGGCTTTGGCGTTGTTGATGCCTGTGGCGATTCGGATGGCGCGGGAAAACAGCAAGCCCGCTTCCGTGCTGCTTATGCCTTTGGCTTTCGGGTCTTTGCTAGGTGGTATGGCGACGTTAATCGGCACGCCACCCAATATTATCATTGCCATGTTCCGCGCGGAGCAAGGCCGTGAGCCTTTCGCAATGTTCTCGTTTGCGCCTGTAGGCTCTAGTATTGCGCTGGCGGGTATTTTGTTTATTTCGCTGGTGGGTTGGCGCTTGCTTCCCCAACGGAAAGGCGAAGCGGCGCCGGACGAATTGTTTGAAATTAAGGATTATCTGACCGAAGTGCTTGTACCCGAACAATCCAAACTTGCGGGTCGCATGTTGCGTGACATAAAAGAAATCAGCGACGCGGATATTTCAATCATTGGCTTTGTGCGCGACGATCAACGATTGCCTATTTATTCGGGATACGATGCTATTCATGTCGGGGATATTCTGATCGTGGAAGGGGATTCCGAAGCGCTTAAACAATTTGCCGATGACGCCGGTCTTGAATTGGCGGGAAGCCAATCGTTGGCGGACGCATTTATTAAATCCAAGGATATTCATGTCGCGGAAGCGGTAGTGCTCCCCGGCTCCCGCATGGTTGGACAAACCGCGCGGTCCTTGAATTTGCGCGTCCATCACGGCCTTAATTTGCTTGCGGTCGCGCGCCAGGGCCAACGTATACGGGAGCGATTGGCCTCCATCCGTTTTAAAGAAGGGGATGTTCTATTATGGGAAGGCCCTCCTGCCTCTATTCAGGAAGCCCTCGCGGATTTGCAATGTCTTCCGTTGGCAGAACGTGAATTGACGATTGGTCAACCGCGCCGATTATTGATCGCGCTGGCCTTATTCGTTATCGCCATTGGCTGTATGGTCATGAATATACTGCCCACGCAAATTGCGTTAATGACCGCTGCGGTTTTGATGATTGTGTTCGGGATCGTCCCGCTACGTCAAATCTATACAAGCATTGACTGGCCTGTCATTGTCTTGTTGGGCGCGATGATTCCAGTCGGGCAAGCCATGGATGACACCGGGGGAGCGGCGTGGATCGCGGATCAACTTTTAGCATGGGGCACGTCCTGGCCACCGGGTTTTTCGTTAGCGGCTCTTTTTGTTGTGACCACGCTTTTGTCGAATGCCATCAACAACGCAGCGGCTGCATTTCTCATGGCTCCGATTGGCCTTGCGCTTGCCCATGGGCTGGACGTAAATGCCGATCCTTTTTTAATGACCGTGGCCATCGCGGCATCGTGCGCTTTTTTAACGCCGATTGGCCATCAATCCAACACGTTAGTCATGGGGCCGGGTGGATACCGGTTTGGTGATTATTGGCGCTTAGGTTTGCCTCTGCAAATTATCATTTTGATTTTGGCTATCCCGTTGTTGTTATGGATTTGGCCGATGTGAAATGCATAAATTTATTTATGCGTTGTAGTTTCTGAACATGGTCAACGGACGCGACGGAGCGCGTCCCTCCAGAGTCAATGGACGCGACGGAGCGCGTCCCTCCAGAGCGATTCCGGGAGGGGCAACCTCCGTGTTGCCCGGAGCACGGACCGACCACTTCTCGTGACTCTTATTATTTTGCGTCCGCGGCGGGATGTTCCTGCTTCTGGCGCACCATAACGCGCACGACATGGATGCGGTTAGGACTGGCTGTGTGCACGCGGATTTCATACGTATCTTTAATGACACATTCGCCTGGCGCGGGAATTTTGCCGAGTTCGTGAAACACGTAGCCGCCAATGGAATCATAATCTTCGTGTTCAGGAATAGTTATATGCAAAGCTTCGTTGACGTCATGCACCGATTCGCGCGCGTTGACCATATACGATCCGTCGGGCATGGCATGCATGCCCATTTCGGCTGGATCATATTCGTCATGAATTTCCCCGACGAGCTCCTCGATAATATCTTCCATAGATACCAATCCGGCGGTCCCACCGTATTCATCCACGACCACGGCCAGTTGCGCCCGTGTCGCGCGAAGCTGGCGGAATAAATCATCAATCGGCATGGACTCAGGCACAAACGCCACTTTATTGCATAACCCGACAATCGGATCGTCTTTCTTTCCTTCGCTGATGGCGCGCAGCAAATCTTTCACATGCACCACGCCACGGATGTCATCGAGGCTATCCGCATATACAGGGAAGCGGGAATACGGAGAAGCTTTAGAACGGTTTACGCAGGCGTCTATCGTGGCGTCATGCTCAAACGCCACCACGTCCACGCGATGCGTCATGATTTCCCGCGTAATGGTTTCGCCGAATTCAAGAACGCTGCGGATCATTTCTCGCTCGGATTCTTCCAGATCATCCGAGTCGGCATGTTCCATTAAAGAAATAATTTCGTCTTCGGAGGAAGGGCGGTGATCGTCGGGCGCCTGACTAACCAGTAAATGCGTAACATGTTTTTCCAGTTGGGCGACGATCCATGCAAAAGGAAATACGATCGTGGTGCATACCGCCGCTACCGGGAGAGCCACGGAGGTGATGCGGTCGGCATACCCTTCGGCTATGGCAGAGGGAATGACGCGCAACAAGATAAGCGATGCGCTTGCGACCAGAAGCCAACGCACTCCGTAATCCAAACTAAACAAGGATTTGGCATCAGGAGCGAGAAGAAATAAGGCCGTGACAGCCAATCCAATGGCAAATACAAGCAAGGATGCGGTGATTACCGCCCAATGCCGCATCCAGAATGCGTACCGTTTGCTTGACGGATATTTCTCGATAAATCGTGGGACGCCGGCATCGCCTGCCAGGCGAAAACACAGATGCAGTGTAGAAGCCAACGATGCTAAAGCCAGAAGCAAACTGCCCGTGAACGTGGAGGATTCCATAATAATCAGATTCTTTCTCTAAGCCCAAGTGATGTAATTAATCCCGCGGATTGCGCGCTGGATAGCCAGCCATGTTCCCGCATACGCATGCGCCGTTGACGTTCAAACGTGTCGTCCTCGAGTCCCGCCAAATGGTGGCATCCGTGCGCGATATACAAAGCGCATTCGTACGGCACGCCTTCGTGAAGCGGCCCGGCTTGAAATGCGCGTTGCACGTTCACAATGACTTCTCCAACATATCCTTGTTCGCCGGGCGCAGGCGGGTACACAAAACTCAGGACATCGGTTTGTTTCGCGCTGCCCAAGTGGGCTTGATGCAAGCGGCGCATGGTCCGGTGATCGGTAAGCACAAGCGAAACACGTTCCCATGGGCGGGACCGGTCGAGTTGCTGCACGCGTCGCATGACCCAATTAAGAAAGGTCCGGTACGCTGGCGGGTGCAGGCGAAATTTTGTCTGTTGATTGCTTAGGTCCAGTTTCATCTTTGGGGTAGGGCACGCGCCCATGCAACATATTCGTCAATGTAAAAACAAACGAACGGCGTATGACATGTAACTGAGCAAACGTCAAATCGCATTCGTCCAATTGTCCGTCGTGCAAGTATGCATCAATAATTTCCGAAACGAGATTTTCAATGCGACTCGGGGACGATTTATCCATGGAACGGGACGCGGCTTCGATGCTGTCGGCCAGCAACAAAATGCCCATTTCCCGTGTGCGTGGGCGCGGGCCCGGATAACGGAAGTCGCCTTCGGATAGCGGGGTCGCGTCCCCTTCTTCGGCTTTGATGGTTTTCGCCCTGTGATAAAAATACGAGACCAGGCTGGTGCCGTGGTGTTGTTGAATGGCTTCGATTATCGGCGTAGGTAGTTTATTGCGCATTGCCATGCTTACGCCTTCTTTGACGTGGGAAATAATGACTAACGTGCTCATGCTCGGCGCTAAACTGTCATGAGGATTTTCCCTGAACTGTGTATTCTCGATGAAAAAATCGGGTTTAGTCAGTTTGCCTATGTCGTGGTAATACGCGCAAACACGCAGAAGCAAGGCATTGGCGCCGATTTCCGAAGCGGCGGATTGCGCGAGGTTCGCTACCATTAAACTGTGATGATAGGTTCCGGGCGCTTCCATAGCCAGGCGTTGAAGCAAGGGATGGCCCATGTCCGATAATTCCAACAAGGTAATATCCGTGGTAAGGCGGAACAAAGACTCGAAGATAGGGAGCACCATCAATGTGATTAACGCAACAATGATGCCGGAAAAGAATGCCGCCATGGCTTGTGAAGAGGCCAGTGGCAACGGGTATTGTTGTAAAATGGCATAGCTGATGCCGTACAACATTTGCGCTACACCGATCCAAAAACCGACGCGGATTAAACTGGAACGTTTGCGCACGTCGCGCGCGGCGTATGCCGCCAGCACAGACACCAGCAAGCCCATAACCAACACCGTGAAACTATTCTCGAACATAATCGCCACGGAAAAACTGGTCCATACGCCCATCACCAGCGCGGCGCCGGACCCCAGAAGCAGCGTCGTCAGCAAAGGAGCTAGCGCAAGAGGCAAAACAAGTTCCATCAGCGTGGCGGACAGCCATTCGGTGTTTTCATATACATAAAAAAGCAATCCTTTGGACGGAGCAATCGTCAATAAAGAAATCAGCATTAGAAGCAGGACATAGCGTGGGGACGCGACAGCATCCGGCCGGACTGTACGGAGCAAGCCCGCGCAGATAATCAACGCGAAAAGAAGCAGGATAGCCCGTCCGGCCAGCGCCATGCGACGGTCATGCGGTGAGCGAAGTTCGTTCATGCGTTTATCGTGCGCGCGCCAATCTTCAATGCGTTGACGGTCAATCGTATCCCCTTGATTCATCAACGTGGAACCAGCCCGCACTTTCTTGGGGACAAGCGGAACCGTGCGCTGTGCTTCCAGGCGCATGCTTTCCGTGGTGGCCCGGTCGTACATGAGATTCGCCTGTAACCAATCCGCTAAAAGAGACGATAACAAGCGCTCTGGAATCGGCGCATCAGGCATGGCGGTTCGAAGCATGCGGATCACCGCATACATTGCTTCGAAACGGGTAGGCAACGACGCAATTTCCACGGCCTGGCCGGGTGTGCCTTCGGGATCCCGAATGGCGACTAATCCAAGTGAAGCCACGCCATGAAATAAACTTTCCCGATCGGTTTCGGAAACAATGCCGCGTTGCCATACCGAAGACAAGGCCTGCCGTAATGCAACCCGGAATTCCTCTTCACGCCCTTCGGGAATCAAACGCATTGCTTCCGCGGTATTGAAAGTAACACCCGGCACGTCCAGATCAGGCCATGGTTCACCTTCATCTAAAGCCGTTCTATCCGTTTGCGTCCTTAACCACACGACACGATCCAGCAACAAATCAAGTGTGCGCAAGGCAGACTGAAGGGGAGCGGTGTTAATCAGAAAAACAGGTGGTATAGCGTCACCCGCCTGTTGCCTTCCTATTTCCGTAGCGGCAATGTCTACAGACTCGAAATCCACTTGCGCAATTACGGTGGCGGGCGCGCGTTGGCCTTCCGATAGCGGGAGACGGCTTACGCCAGCTCCTACATGCAGGATAAAAACTACCAGTCCCCATAAAAGCAGAGCCAGTATCGCCGGCACGCCGTAGGTGCGTAGATCAAACGACAAGCCCCGGTTTGCGCCGGGTTTGCTTGCTTTTCTTGTTCGTTTTTCTCTTTTTTTGGATATGGAATGCATAACGGTGTATGAATGCGACGCAAAGCATGCTCACGCCATGGATGCGTTGTTGTTTAATGCGTCCACCGCGGCGGGGGTGGATGTGGGGGCGTCGTGAGGCGAAGCGGATCGTCCGTTACGGTATGCTTGAATAATTTTTTGAACCAACGCATGCCGCACCACATCTTCGTCGCCCAATTCTATCAAAGCAATGCCTTCTACGTCTTTCAAAAGGGAACGCGCTTCCTTCAAGCCGGATACTTTATTGGGTGGCAGATCAATCTGGGTTAAATCCCCGGTGACCGCGCATTTCGAGTCGAATCCGAGGCGTGTGAGAAACATAAGCATTTGTTCGCGTGTGGTATTTTGCGCTTCGTCCAAAATGATAAAAGCATGGTTTAATGTCCGGCCGCGCATATAGGCAAGGGGAGCTACTTCTATCACGCCGCGCTCAATATACTTTTCGATTTCTTCGGCGGGCATCATGTCATACAGCGCATCGTATAACGGCCGCAAATAAGGCAAAATTTTCTGCTGCAAATCGCCCGGAAGAAAACCCAATGCTTCGCCCGCTTCAATCGCCGGGCGCGTGAGGATAATACGACTTACTTCATTTTTTAACAACGTGGCAACGGCCATGGCCATCGCCAAATAGGTTTTCCCCGTGCCGGCCGGTCCGAAACCAAATGTAATGTCGTTTTTACGTATTGAATCCACGTATAAGCGTTGGCCGAATGTGCGCGGGAATATCGGCGCTTTGCCCTGGGCCACTTCAATGCGGGTTCTGAATAATTCCTCCAAATCCACTTCTCGTCCCGCTTGTATTTGTTGCAACGTGTATATAATTCCGTGTTCTTTCAAGGTGACGCCTTGATTCCGCGCACGGCGGAGCAATTCGAAAAAACGCACCGCATGTACGACATGCGCCTCGTTTCCGAGAATACGCAACCATGTATCGCGCGCGGTTAAACGAACCTGCAAGGCTTTTTCTATGCGGGCAAGAATTTCCAGGCGATCGCCTGTGATGTCCTGCGCCTCGCGGGCATTAGCAAAGTGAATGGTCTCTTCAATCATGAATACGTGGAAATTACCCTGCGCTGTAACGCTAGGGTGATGTGAACTGTCAAGGATATTTTACCCTGTCATCGTTGGTTTACGAACTAGAAAGAGATACTATACAGTTCGTTCGGGAAATGTACAGACCCAATACAAAGTTCAAGCATAGGCCTGATAAGGCAACTGATGCGCTTCGGCAACGGCTTGGCAGGTGATATGCCCGTTGTGGGTGTTTAATCCGGGCTTTAATTCAGGCACTTGCCGAAGCGCTTCTTCCAGACCGAGATCGGCGATTTTTGCGGCATACAGACTGGTGGCGTTGGTAAGCGCTTGCGTGGATGTCCGCGCATACGCGCCGGGCATGTTGGCGACGCAATAGTGCAGAATATCTTCTTCGAAATAAACAGGATCTTCGTGCGTGGTTGCATGGGAAGTTTCCGCGCAACCGCCTTGGTCAATCGCAATATCCACAAAAACCGTGCCCGGTTTCATGACTTCCATCATTTTGCGTGAAATCAGTTTCGGGGCTTTGGCGCCGGGAAGAAGCACGGCGCCAATCAATAAGTCCACGGACGGCAGGGCCTCCAGCAAGTTCTGTTCATTGGAATACAGGGTATGCGCGGAGGAATGCATCGTGATGTCCAGAAAACGCATTTTTTCGAGGTCCACTTCCAAAATCGTAACATCCGACCCAATGCCTGCGGCGACACGCCCCGCGTTAATGCCTGCGGTGCCTCCGCCCAACACCAAGGTTTTTCCTGGGCTTACCCCCGGCACGCCGCCCAGCAATACGCCTTTGCCACCTTGCGCTTTGCTTAAATAGTGGGCGCCTACAATGGAAGACATGCGCCCCGCAATCTCGCTCATAGGTTCCAACAAAGGCAACCGTCGTCCTACTTGCACGGTTTCATAGGCTACGGACGATACGCGTGATGCCACCAGTTTTTCCGTCAGCGGCTTATCGGCCGCCAAGTGCAAATACGTAAACAGCACAAGACCGGGTCGCAATAAATCGTATTCCTTGGCGATGGGTTCCTTTACTTTGATCACCATATCCGCAGACCAGGCATCGGCGGCGGTGGGGACTATGCGCGCGCCTGCTTGCTGGTATTGCTCGTCCAAAAATCCCGAACCCACGCCTGCTTCGGTTTCGACCAGCACTTCGTGACCTGATTGAACCAGCATACGCGCGCCGCCGGGTGTGCATGCTACACGATTTTCTTTAACTTTAACTTCTCGTGGAATACCGATTTTCATACAGTCTCCTGCTCGGTCAACGCGATATCCAGCACGTTCAATGCAAAATCCACGTCCGCTTGCTGAATACACATAGGCGGCTTTATACGAAGCACATTGCCGTACAACCCCCCCTTGCCTATTAACAGTCCCATTTCCTTGGCGCGTTCAAAGATCGCTGCACATGCCTCGTTGGCGGGTTCTTTGGATGCACGGTCTTTGACAAGTTCCACGCCCAGCATCAAGCCCATGCCTCGCACATCCCCGATCAGGGGATGTTTATCCGCCAGTTTCTGCAATCCGCGCATGAAATATTCGCCGAGCGCGTGCGCATGCGCTTGCAAACCCTCTTCTTCGATTACTTCAAGCACCGCGCGCCCCATGGCGCAGGAAACCGGATTGCCTCCAAACGTATTAAAATGAATACGGGATTGAAGCGCTTGCGCTATGGCAGGCGTTGTCACCACTGCGGCAAGCGGCGCTCCATTGCCAATGCCTTTGGCCATCGTCACGATGTCGGGAATAACGCCTTGTGTTTCAAATCCCCAGAACTGCGTGCCTGTCCGCCCGAATCCCGCTTGCACTTCGTCGGCAATGCAAAGTCCTCCGTGGGCGCGCACAATTTCATACGCGCGTTTTAAGTAACCATACGGGAACACCACCGTTCCGCCTACGCCTTGAACGGACTCGGCGATAAACGCGGCGATTTGGCCCGAGGTGCCGAATCGGATGAGATCAAGAATATCGTCGGCATACTTGCGGCCCGCGTCCGGATCATCCCGACCCCAGACGCCGCGGTACGTATCCGGCATGATCGCGTGCTGTATGCCGAACGTATGGGGAATGTTGTATTTCCACGTATGATGTGACGTAAGCCCCATGGTGGACGATATGCCGCCATGATAAGCATTGCGCAGGGCAATCATGTCGTAATTTCCGGTATACGCGCGCGCCATGGTCATCGCCAGATCGTTGGCTTCCGAGCCGGAATTGACAAAATAACAGACCTTGAGATCGCCGGGCATCCTGGCCGCCAGCTCTTTCCCGTATTGGGCAACGCCCGGATGCAAATAAATCGTGGTGGTATGCTGCAGGAGTTCATACTGCCGTCGCGCCGCTTCCATTACACGGGGATGGCTGTGCCCGACGCTGACTGTGACAATGCCCGCGAATAAATCCAGATAACGGCGTCCCGTTTCATCAAACAAATACTGCATGGATCCTTCTACAATCATAACCGGGTTCTTGTAGTAGGTGACAAGCGCCGGTGTCAGATATTGCTTTCGCATTGCCCATACTTCATCGCGCGACGGTCCCTGATACGCTGCAGGCTTGTGATTAAACGGTGGTAATGATGGTGTGTTCATACAAAGTCCCCTTTAGTGCAACGGTTAAAGGTAGATAAAAAAGGAAGCATGGTCAAGAACGAGTATCCCTTGTCTTCTCAACGCTACGATCCATGCATAAACTCTTGACTCGTGTAACACATTCGTGTATAAACGAACAATGAAAACGATCACATTGGATGAAGAGGCTTATGCGTTGCTTAAGTTATGGAAACGTTCCGGACGGGAGTCATTTTCCGCAGTGATAAAGCAGGTGGTGCCTAAGCCCGGTACATTAGGTGCGTTCTTGAGTTTTGTTGAATCCAATCACGGCAATGATCCCACAGCAGATGAAACGATGGAACGAGCGATTAACGATCGAAGCGCTACGAAAGAAGATTCATGGACTTTGTAGCCGATACCACGTTTCTTGTCGGGCTCTGGCGTCGGCAGGCTTGGGCATTATCTTTTGCGCATCGGGAGGCAGAAAAAAGCATTGGCATTCCATGGGTTGTCCTCGGTGAATTCTGGCACGGCGCTCATGCCGCAGGACATGATTCTATGCGGGTAGAATCATTCCTCCAACTAGGCATTCATTTAGTGGACCCCCTGCCTGTTATCCCGGTGTATGCGCAACTATGTGCCGAGCTACAACGGTCCACACAGGAGTACCGGATGATCGGCCAGAATGATCTATGGATCGCGGCATCGGCTCTTGCAGTCCGCCGCCCGCTCGTCACGCGCAATCAGCGACACTTTCGATGCATCCGAGACTTGCAGTTAAATGTGTTGAATGCTGCGTAACCAACCTCGTCTTGTCTCCCGATGTCGCTTGACTCGTGTATGGAAGATCGTAACACTCTGCTTTCGCGGTCGGCGGATTGCCGGGAGATAATATGAACGAATTCAATCATACAGAAAGTGGAGCGGAACAAACCCGTTTAAAAAAACAACTGGGCTTGTGGAATGTATATTGCATCAGCACAGGGGCTATGTTCAGTTCCGGCTTCTTCCTTTTGCCCGGCTTGGCGACGGCTCAGGCTGGAGCCAGCACTATACTTTCTTATTTTATAGCCGGGTTGATGATGATTCCCGCGATGTTCTGCATGGCGGAATTATCCACAGCGTTGCCGCGCGCAGGCGGCACGTATTATTATCTCGACCGTAGCATGGGTCCCGCTATGGGCACTATTGGCGGGATCGGCGTCTGGCTGAGTCTTGTGCTTAAGTCCGGTTTTGCGTTGCTGGGTATGGGCGCGTATCTAGCCATTACACCGGGTGTTTCCTCATGGATGCCTGCGGGGGCAGACGAACAATTATGGATGATCAAAGCCTTGGCCGTGGCGCTGACTATTTTGTTTGCGGCCGTGAACATTATGGGAGCGAAAGAAACTTCACGTTTGCAAGGTATGTTGGTTGTGGCGATGCTGGCCGTGCTGGCGCTTTTTGTAATACAAGGCTTGTGGTATATGTTTTTCCGGATGCCCGGCGAGGTCGTACAGGAAGCCTTTACACCATTTTTTCACGACGTGCACGGGCTTCACGGCACGTTTACCACGATCGGTCTGGTATTTGTTTCGTATGCCGGATTAACCAAAGTGGCCAGTGTCAGCGAAGAAGTAAAGCAACCTGAACGTAATTTGCCGCTGGGCATGTTTCTTTCGCTTTTGACCGCGACGACTATTTACGTGCTGGGCGTGTTGATTATGGTGGCGGTGGTGGATCGTGAAGCCTTGCGCGTGGATTACACGCCTGTTGCCACAGCGGCGGAAGCGTTCTTTGGATGGTTGCCTCGTCCCGTGGGCTTGCTGCTGATTATTGTGTCGGCATTGGCCGCTTTTGCCTCCACGGCCAACGCGGGGATCTTGTCGTCAAGCCGTTATCCCATGGCGATGGCGCGGGACCGGTTGATTCATCCCGGGCTAAGTCGGCTAGGGCGTTTTCATACGCCAACCGCCGCGATTCTGGTCACTTCCGGGGCCATGATTTTCTTTATTCTGTTTTTCTCTGCGGAAGGGATCGCCAAACTGGCATCGTCGTTTAATTTACTTGTTTTTGCCATGATCGGCTTGGCGGTGTTGGTTATGCGGGAAAGCCGCATCGAAAGTTATGATCCGGGCTTTCGCTGTCCCGGGTATCCATGGACGCCTTTCCTCGCGATTGTAATTAGCGTGTTATTGATTATGCAAATGGGCTGGATGGCTGGGTTGTTTCCATTAGGGGTTGTGGTGGCGGGCGCGTGTTGGTATGCATGGTACGGGCGCACACGGGCTAAACGAGCAGGCGCGATTTATCATATTTTCGCCCGGTTAGGCCAACGTCGGTTTGAAGGGTTGGACGAGGAATTTCGACAAATTATTAAAGAAAAAGGGTTGCGGCAGGATGATCCTTTTGAGGACTTAATCACGCAGTCCGCCGTGATTGATGCGAAAGAAGGGATGTCGTTTGAAGCATTGGTGAATGATGTGGCTGAAATTCTAAGGAATCGCCTGCCGTTATCCAAAGAGGAAATATGTGAGCAATTCCTGTCCTCCAGTCGTGAGGGCCGGACACCGGTGGCACATGGTCTGGCTTTGCCGCATTTCCGGGTGCCTGGATTAGCGGAGCCGGAATTGGTGATGGTACGTAGCCGGTCCGGTATCTGGATCGAGCGGAAAGATGACCCCACGTTTGTGCCAAAATACGAGGAGGAATCCCGAAGCCGCATTTTGGCTTTCTTTTTCTTTGTAAGCGCCGAAGAGAATGTTGGCTTGCATTTGCGTATCCTTTCGCAAATTGCCGGACGTACGGAACAGCCTGATTTCCATGCGTTATGGATGGAGGCCGAGGACGAAATGGCTTTGAAAGAAACGTTACTGCGCGATGAGCGATATATTTCGCTTCGCCTGGCCCTGGATAAATCTTCCGCGCCGTTGATTGGTAAAACCTTGTCTGAACTAACGATGCCCGCCGATACGCTGATCATGCGTGTACGCCGGGAAAATCAATCGTTTGTGCCCCACGGACGCACACGGCTGCAGGAAGGCGATTTGATTACGATTATCGGCGAACCGGAAGGCATTGCTTCGCTGTATCGTTTATATAAGCCCTAGCGCTTGTTGCGCGTGCCGGAGAATTTCCTGGCCCATTTCGCGTGTGCTGACTCTGCGATGTTTATCGCGACATAAATCCGCGGTGCGCGCGCCGGACGCCAGCGCGCTATTCACGCCGTCACGGATAGCTTGCGCGCTTCGGGCTTCACCCAGAAAATCCAGCATCATGGCCGCGCTTAAAATCGCCGCAATCGGATTAGCTATATCCTTGCCCGCAAGGTCAGGCGCACTCCCATGCACCGGCTCGAATAAACCGACTTTGCCCCCTAAACTGGCGGACGGCAACAATCCCAGCGACCCGCCTAATGTGGCCGCGGCGTCCGATAAAATGTCGCCAAACAAATTGCCGGTCACGAAGACGTCGAATTGGCGTGGGTTCAATACCAACTGCATGGCGGCATTGTCCACGTACATGTGGGAAAGCTGAAGATCGCTGAATTCGGCTTGATGCAACCCGGTCACAACATCCCGCCACAACTGCGAAACCACCAGCACATTTGCTTTATCCACGGAACAGATTTCCCCGCGCCGTTTGCGTGCCCAATCAAACGCCACCCGGGCTACCCGATCCACTTCGCCCGTGGTGTACACCATGGTATTATAAGCTTTCTCCCCGGAATCATCGGGTTCGCGTCCGCGGGGTTCGCCAAAATAAATGCCCCCGGTTAATTCGCGGACCACCAGCAAGTCTGTGCCGCGCACGGCTTCTTCGCGCAGAGGCGATGCTTCCGCCAGGGAATCCGGCACGGCGACCGGACGCAAATTCGCAAACGCGCCCAGCGCTTTGCGCAATTTAAGCAAACCGCTTTCCGGGCGCATAGCTCCCGTATGATGATCCCATTTCGGGCCACCCACGGCACCCAGTAACACGGCGTCCGATGCGAGGCAGCGTTCCTGCACCGAATCAGGAAACGGGTGATTGTGTTGATCAAGCGCTGCGCCGCCAACGGCTTGCTCTTCGTAAGTTAATGAAAAATTCCCGGCGGAAGCCATGGCATCCAGCATCTGAACCGCTTCATGGGTTACATCCGGCCCAATCCCGTCACCGGGCAACAATACAATGTGATAGGTTTTCTTTGTCATGGGGCGTGATCCTAATGTGCCCTTGTCCGCGTGGCAAGCGTGAGTTTAAGGTTCATGGACCGGCGGCAGTTTGCGGGACATGATGGCGTCCAGCAACGTGTCCGGCGCAAACCGGCTCATCCAAGCGCCAAAATACGCGGGGAACGTGATTTTGTAGCGTCGCTTGGGGCGCGGGGACTCCAGCGCATGGGCAATAACTTTCGCCACATCTTCCGGCGATTTATTTATCCAGTCCGGTTTTTTCTGCGAATCCGCGCGTCGCTGAATTTCGCGATCATAGAATGCGCCATACGCCGCCGACGCATAATCCAGTGTCTCGGACGCCCGTTTGGATGCCGTACGTCGAAAATCAGTGATTATAGGACCGGGTTCTACAAGAATAACACCCACACCCGAGCGGGCCAGCTCCACGCGCTGCGCATCGGCAAGCGCTTCCACCGCAAATTTGGACGCGGAATACGCGCCGAGAAAAGGCAAACTTACACGGCCAACCACCGAGCTAATATGCACAATACGCCCGTATCGTTGACGCCGAAATACGGGAATAAAACGATTGGTCAAATCCTGCAATCCAAACACATTGACCTCGAATTGATATCGAAGATGGTCGCGTTTTAAATCCTCCAACGCGCCCGATTGACCGAAACCGGCATTGTTGACTAACGCGCCTAGCGTCCCGTTTGTGCGCTGTAAGACTGTTTCAGCGCCCGCCGCTACGGAATCGGCATCCGCCATGTCCATGGACACAGGGTCAAACCCTTCCTGCCGCAAACGATCAAGGTCTTCTGCTTTGCGCGCCGTGGGGATCACGTTCCAGCCGCGCTCACGCAAATGCAAGGCGGCTGAAGCGCCAATGCCGGTCGAACAACCCGTGATCATCACGGTGCGAGATGTGACATCAGGTAATTTCATGCGTAAACAGTGCGATACGATAAAGCGCCTGTCAATGATGCTATGCCGTGACAGAATAGAACTATTTTGACAGGATGGGTTACATGGTACGACACTCATTCATCAGGAGTATGTTGGAATGAATTATGATGCTGTTTTAATTGTGACGTTTGGCGGGCCCGACACCATGGACGACGTCATGCCGTTTCTGGAAAACGTATTGCGCGGCAAAAACGTGCCACGGGAACGCATGATTGAGGTGGCCCATCATTATGAATTATTCAACGGGAAAAGCCCGATCAACGAGCAAAACAATGCGTTGAAACAATTGCTTGAGAAGCGCATGGAGCAGCGCGCTCCGAAATTGCCTGTCTACATAGGAAACCGCAATTGGCATCCTTATTTAGAAGACACTATGCGTCGCATGAAAGAAGATGGCGTGAAGCGTGCCATCGCGTTTGTTGCGTCAGGGTATAGTTGTTATTCGGGCTGTCGCCAATACCGTGAAGACATCCGACGCGCACAAGACGCGGTGGGGGAAGGCGCTCCTGACGTGGATAAGTTACGCGTGTTTTTTAATCATCCCTTGTTTATTCAAGCCAACGCCGATCATGTCAGACAGGCTTTTGATCAAATCGCCGCGGATAAGCATGATGAAACCCTGCTGGTTTTTACTGCGCATAGCATACCTCAAGCCATGGCGGAAAAATGCCGGTATGAACGCCAATTGGAACAGGCGTCCAAGCTCGTGGCGCAGGCTCTCGGCCATACACGCTGGAAGCTCGTGTATCAAAGTCGCAGCGGCCCGCCGCATCAGCCGTGGTTAGGTCCGGATATTTGTGACGCGCTACGTGCGTGGGCAGGGCAGGGGATACGTCATGTGGTAGTATCGCCAGTAGGCTTTACGTCGGATCACATGGAAGTGCTGTTTGATTTGGACACGGAAGCGCAAGCTTTATGCGAGGAATTAGGCGTGCAAATGGTACGCGCTTCAGCGGCAGGCACCCATCCCGCTTTTGTCGAGATGGTCCACGATCTAATTGCCGAACGTCATCTGGGCCGCGCCGAACGCCCTGCTTTAGGGGACTTGCCTGCCTCGCACGATGTTTGCCCCGTAGATTGCTGCCTTCCCCGATAAATACGCCAGAAATAACCCCCAACTTCTTACTTCCAACTTCTTACTTACCACTTCCCACTTCTTACCTCCCACTCCCTCCCACTCAACCACCGCATCCGCAGCGGGGTCCGCATTTGCCTTTTTCGAAATCGCTTTCTTCCGGTACGCGGCCCAGCTTGAAGGTTTTGCTGATATACTGTGACACCGTTTCCTGTAGTTTGTGCAATTGCTGTTGCGCATCAATGAAAGCCGCCGCAACAGGATTGGCAAGCAACGCATCACGCTTGGCGTCATAATCCGCAATTTCTTCCTCTGACAGCGTTAAGCCTTGTTCGTCTTTTTCCTGCAACATATCTTGTATGTCGCACAATTCGTTGTATTGCTCGCGCGCAGCTTCGTCTTCAGAAAAAGCGTCAATGTCCTGTTTGATTTTTTTGAACGATTCCTGCGTCAGCAGGACTTCGCACAGCTCGCGCGTTTTTTCAATCACAGGTGATTGTTTTGTCTCTAATGAAATCATCGTTACCCCTTTTTTTTGCTTTCGGTTTGGTATTCAAGCTACATACTACTTCCCTAATTATAGAAATCAACTATGCTTTAGGGGTAAACCTGAAGATTATATAAGGATTCAGAAAGAGGCGCGATATGAAGATTGTTTGTCTGGATGGGTACACGCTTAATCCCGGGGATAATCCATGGGATGACGTTGAGTGTTTGGGTGACTTGACGGTTCATGATCGAACGTCGCCGGACGAAATTCTTTCCCGCGCGGCTGGAGCGGAAATTCTGCTAACCAACAAGACGCCGCTAAATGCGGATACACTAAGTGCGTTGCCTGACCTGAAATTTATTTCCGTACTCGCGACCGGATTTAATGTAGTGGATATTGAAGCCGCGCGGAAACGCCACATTCCTGTATCCAATGTGCCTGTGTACGGAACAGACACGGTGGCGCAATATGTCTTTGCGTTGCTGTTGAATCATGCCCATCATGCCGCGCACCATCACGAACGCGTGCTAAACGGCGAATGGGCAAAGCGCGGTGATTTTTGTTTCTGGGACACTCCTCTTATTGAATTGGCTGGATTGACTATGGGGATTGTGGGCTTTGGACGTATCGGGCGTCGGACAGCCGAACTGGCTCATGCGTTCGGCATGCGCGTGATCGCGGCGGATGTTCAACACAGCGATGCGCCCGATTATCCCGGTTTCGAATGGAAAACGGTGGAAGCATTGTTTGCCGAAGCCGATGTTGTAAGTCTGCATTGTCCCCAGACGCTGGACAATACGGAGTTTGTAAATAAGTCGTTGTTGATAAAGATGAAGTCGAGCGCTTTTTTGATTAACACTGCGCGTGGAGGCTTGGTCAACGAACAGGATCTAGCCGACGCCCTGAATCAAGGCACGCTTGCGGGCGCGGCGGTGGATGTTGTTTCGAAAGAGCCCATTACCGCCGACAACCCGCTGTTACGCGCCAAAAATATTACAATCACGCCACACATGGCATGGGGTACATTGTCCGCGCGCAAGCGATTGATGAAAACCACGGCGGATAACATCCGGGCTTTCTTGGACGGAACGCCGCAGCATGTGGTCAACCCATAATGGGCTTACGAAGGTGAAGGCTAGAACCCGTGTTTTTTTCTATTGCGCGGCAAACGTTTCTACAAACGACGCGTAAAAAGCGGCCGCCCGGACCAGGTGTTCGACTTCCACTTGCTCGTTGGGCGCATGCGCAAATTTTTCATGGCCCGGTCCAAAGCCAATCGTCGGCAATCCGAACATGCCTGCTGTGGCTACGCCGTTAGTGCTAAAGGTCCAATGGCCGACTTCGGGTTCTTCGTCAAAAGCGGAACGATAGGCTTCAAGCGCTTTTTGGACGGGGATCTCGGATTCAGGGGTTTCCCATGTAGGATAATATTTTTTGGTGGGATAGGTCAGTCCCGTATAGCTGGGAACCGCGTACTCAAGTACTTTCACAAAGGCGCCCGCTTTCTTAACGGAAGGTAGATCCAGAATTTCCTGTACTGACGTTTCTTCTGTTTCTCCAATCGTCAAGCGCCGGTCCAAATGAATCGTGCAGCCGTCGGCTACAGCGCAGAGGCTGGGGGAGGTGGAGCGAATGTGGCTGATCGTTACAGTGCCTTTGCCCAGCGGATCCACAGGCGCGAGGCGTTCGTTCAGTTGTTCAATGTCACGTATGATTCCCGCCATTTTGTACACGGCATTTACGCCGCGTTCCGGCGCGGAACCATGACACGACACCCCCGACGTGGACACTTCCATTTCCATGCGGCCCCGGTGCCCTCGATAAATGCGAAGACTGGTGGGTTCGGTAATCACAACCACATGCGGTTTAAGGCCCACTTCGTTGTGCAAATACTGCCAGCACAATCCATCGCAATCCTCTTCCTGAACCGTAGCTGTGATAAACAAAGAGGCGTTCGACGGGAATCCTGCTTGCTTGAGCATGGCGCCTGCATAGATGGAACTGGCCACGCCTGCTTTCATATCGGATGTGCCGCGTCCGTATATCACGCCGTCTTTAAGCACCGGATCAAACGGATCGGTATGCCAGTTGGCCCGCTCTCCGACATCCACCACATCTACATGCCCGTCAATAGCGATGTGTACGGGGCCGTTACCTATGCGGCCAATCAAGTTGCCCATCGGGTCCACGGTGATTTCATCGTAGCCCAGTTTTTCCATTTCCTGCCGGATGCGCGCGATCACAGCGCCTTCCTGACTGCTTAAAGACGGTATCGCAATGATGTCTCTCAGAAATTGCGTCAGTTGCGGTTCGATGGTACGGGCTTGGTTTAGATACGTATTGGCCATAATCGTTGATCTCTTTCTTAAGCTTTGACTCCCGCGGCATTGTTGAATTCCACGATGCGGCGATCCCATTCCTCAAGACGCTCTTCTGCGAATAATTCGGTCCAGTAATCCGGGTCCCATAACGTTTGCAATTCCTCGGAAGTGCGGCCTTGTTGTTCAATCCACGTGAAGTATTTGAAATGATGAAGCGCTTTGCGATCGGCATACGATAATTCGCGCAGATGATTGATTTCGGTTCCGAGCAAATAACGTGCGTAATGCATGGCCGCAAATTCCTGCGTGTATGGACCGTGATCATGGGTCATTTCAACCATGCGGGATTCATACAATTCCATGGAGTCGGTTAATGGAATAAACAAGACATCGCGCGAATCCATATCGTAATACTTCGCGGTTTTGATCGCGGCAACGAGATTGCAAATGCAGGAAATTCCGAGGCGATCCAATTGCGTGACGGTTTCTTCCGGCACGCCTTGACGCACAAGATACGTGCGTCCTTCCGGTTCATTAAACAACCGCATTAACTGCATGGTTTGTTCGTCGTCAATAGCGGCCACCGCGTCGGTGTTGCGTATGTTGTGAATCCAAGGCACATGTTTGTCGCCAATGCCTTCAATACGATGCGCGCCGTACCCGAATTGGTATAGGGTAGGGCATTGCAGCGCTTCGGCTGCGACAACTTTGACGGAAGGATGTCTAGTCCTTAAATAATCCCCGGCCGCAATGGTGCCTGCTGATCCGGTCGCGCTGATAAAAGCCGCCAGACGATGGCGCCCGTCCTGGAAATGGCGCTGAAACAATTCTTCGATTACGCTGCCGGTCATGTGGTAATGCCAGCAGGCATTCCCGAATTCCTCGAATTGATTAAAAATGACAATGTGATCACCGCGCTCGCGGCGCAACTCCCAGCATTTGTCGTAAATCTCTTTGACGTTTGATTCTGTGCCTGGGGTGGCAATAATCTCGTCCGTCCCGATTTCTTTCAGCCAGTTAAATCGTTCCTGACTCATGCCTTCGGGTAGAATCGCGATAGCGGGGCATCCAAGCAAAGCGCAATCATAAGCGCCGCCTCGACAATAATTGCCGGTGGATGGCCAAACGGCTTTTTGCGACGTGGGATCAAATTGGCCCGAAACCAGTCGCGGCACCAGGCATCCGTATGCCGCGCCGACTTTATGCGCGCCGGTTGGAAACCATTTGCCTTGGATGCCGACAACACGCGCGGATAGGCCGGTAAGCGAAGAAGGAAATTCAAGCCAATTGCCTTCCCCAAAACCGCCGCCCGAAGCCACCGGCTCGTTTTTCCAGGTGATGCGAAATAGGTTAAGCGGGTTAATGTCCCAAAGCCCGATCGCTTTTAGACGCTGGCGTATTGTTTCCGGAACAAGCGAAGGATCTTTTTGCTGGGCAAACGTCGGAAGAATGACCCCACGTTCGCGCGCGCGCTCCACCGCCCGCGCCAACACCTGCTCGTTCACTGCATCATCTAATTTCATAATAGCCTGTTTGTTATCTTGAGTAAGGAACATCCTGTACTTTAACGCTGTTTGATATGAAGCTCGGGATGTTTCGACGCCACAAAACTGTTGGGTGGAACCGAATCCATCAGGAACACGTTACCTCCGATGGTAGAGCCCTTGCCTATAACGGTGTCGCCTCCCAGAATAGTGGCATTGGAATAGATGACTACATCATCTTCGACAGTTGGATGGCGCTGAATATGTTTGATAGGCATGCCATTTTCGTCGAGCGGGAAACTTCGCGCGCCTAACGTAACGCCTTGGTATAATTTAACCCGGTTACCAATCTTGCTGGTTTCGCCAATGACGACTCCGGTGGCGTGATCAATAAACAAGCCATGGCCGATTTGCGCGCCGGGATTGATGTCCACGCCGGTCTTGGAGTGAATCCATTCGCTCATGATGCGTGGAACCACAGGCACATCCAGGCTATGCAGCTCATGAGCCAGGCGGTGAGCCACAACCGCAAGCAAGCCGGGATACGCCAATTGTACTTCGGCATACGTCAACGCAGCCGGATCGCCGTCGTAGGCCGCGCGAATGTCCTCGATTACCAACGTGCGCACATGCGGCAGCGTGTCATAGAATTGGCGGATAATACGGTAGGATTCCTCGCGCGAATCGCACACGGAAGGAGGACCTTCCATCAGCGCCGCCCGTCCTTTCCAACGGAAAGGAATCGCTTTTTCAATTTCAGGGCGTAACAGTCGCCACGCATGACTTAAGCGACGCACGAGGAATAAACCAAATTCGCGCGGCTCCACGTCGCTATGCGACATGCGCCCGGGAATCATCGAATCCACAAGAATCGTCAATCCTTCAATAACATGAACACTATTCGGATACCCGCTAAGCAAGCTATCCGGCGTGTCTTCGCTTTTCATGTTGTAAAGCTTGGTCAACCGCTCCGCCGTTTGGCAGACGCAGTATTCCATCGGTTCATGCGTGCGTGCGTTTGTCTTATCTTCGCTCATCCGTTTATTTCCTTTATCCTTGTGCGAGCGTAAGAGGAATGACGGGTATAATCAAGACTCATATATCGGGCCGGGCCAAAGCGGTTGATTTTCTGCATGCCGATGCTTTAGGGTGCGGGTAGAAAAAAGGAATCAGGAATGATTATGACAAGACGTAAAATTATAATAGGCACGGTTGTGTTAATCGCGTTGATCGTAAGTACGCTGATGAGTGGACGCATTGCGCGCCGCATGCTGGTGACGAATCTGGAAGAAGCCACCGGCATGCAGGTAGCCGTGGGGGACGTCGAAGTCTCATGGCGCAAGGCCCGTTTGCAGGTCCGGGATTTACAATTTATCAGTGACGCATCTTTTCAGCATCGCGATGCATTGTTTATCAAAGAAGTGGATGTGACGTATCGCTTGGCGAGCCTTTTTTCCCGGCGACCTCACTTGACCAATGTGCTCTTGCATATTGAGAAAGCTGTGCTTGTCACGCGTCCGGATGGCGTAACGAATTTGGAACCATTGATGGCTTTGGCCGGGCGTGCGACCAGGGAAGCAATCGAAGACACATCCACCCCAACACCCGATCCCTTGGATGCCATCCTTGACGAAGTAGAGGGGAATGAGGCGGAACTAAAAACACCGGAAACACCTGCCGAACAAAACGAAGAGCAAGACCCTGTTGAAGAAGACCTGCGCATAGACCGGTTGGTCATCAAGGTAGGGGAAGTGGAAACGCGCGACTATTCCAAAGGCGGAACAGAACCTCGCATTCGTCAGTATAAATTAAATTTGGAGCAAGTGTATGTGGACGTGACAAACATGGATGCGTTGGCGGAACGCATCGCCTTGGATTTTGGTTTATTGCTGGGACCGGTCTGGTTGGATCAGGTTACCGGTGATGTAAAACCAGATGCCGACGCGCTGGTTGAGACGATAAAGAACCATGACGGCGATCTCGATGAACTTGGCCGGAAATTGGATGAAGAAACCAAAGAATTGCAGCGGGAACTACGCAAACAACGGCGCGCGTTGATGGAGCAACTGGGGATAAACGACTAACCTGTTTGTCCACATGGATGGGTATGGATGGGGGACATTGATATAACATGGAAGAAATAGGGACACAGAAATAGTGTTGCTAATTTTCTGACCTTCTCTGGCGCTTATGATGGGCAGAGAAACGCCGTGCATCACGTGGCGATGCGTGGAATGGGGTAGATTTGGTCTTATTGCCAGGATAGATCAGGTCAAAAAGGCAAGAATCGTGATATTTGGACAGACCCATCCGTTGACGCGTGATGGCGTGTTCGTTTTCGGCGGGATTTTAATGTTGTGGGTCAGGCGGTGGCTCGTAACCTTCGCCACACATAAATCGGATCGGCTGAGCCCTGCGAGCAGGTTGGGCGATGCCGCTTTACCGCTTCCGCGTCAGCCTGCCGCGACATAACCTCGATTAAATAGAGTTTCGAGCCGATCACCAGTCCGTCCGACCAGTACCGCACTCTCCGCTGGACCGAGAGTACAAAGCCCGTCTTGGCCTCGTCATCTTCCTGTTTCCATATCAATGCTTGATCCATTTGCTGCCGTATTTCCGTAAGCGTCTTCCACCCAAACATCCCCTGCAACATAGGCAAAGCCGTACGAACCAAGTTCCGGGAAAACGGATGTCGTCCGGTCTGATGCCAGACCCCGTGGGAACAGAACCGGTAATCCGCCGCGTTCTTAACCATGTCCGCGCGGACGGGATTGTTTTCGATGTAATTCCAGCAACGCCATACCGCTGTGCCGCTTTCCAGCAGCGAATGTTTAAAACGATCCGCCCAAAGCGAACCTCTGCGTCGCACAGGTCGCGTCCGATTGTACCAGCCCGTGAATAACTGCTGCAGATGGCGCATAAACCAACTTATATCCCGGCAACGCATCTGCCATGTGCGACACGCGTCACTGTCCGGTTCCATGCCGCGTTTGTGCTGGTAAAACGCGTTGTATCGCCGACACACCTCTTCCGGCTCGGGTACTTGGTCCGGCGCATACAGGAGCAAGTGGAAATGATTGGACATGACCTGATAAGCCATGACTTCGACCGTGTATAATTTGCTGATCCTGTGGAGAATACGTACGAATTGCTCTTTTTCGACCGTTCCGAATGGCAGATCGCGCCGGGTTCCGGCTATCCGGTTGAAACAATGATACCAAGTCGGCTGATAATCGGTTTTAAGTCTGGCTGTTCTCATTCCTCGCCCCTTTCTGTTGTTTATAGTCATAGAGAAATGAGCAATCCGATTTTCCACCCAAAAAACGAATTATTTTCTATACGTTATGTTACCCATTGAAAAAGAATGAGATAAGAATGAAAAAATATCGGTCCATAGACGATTTGACATAGTTTCTGTGTCCCTCTATTCTCGATTGGAATGAATTCCATGACTAGTTTCCAGCGTGTGATGGCCGCCATGGACGGTCACCCCGTGGACCGTACGCCGGTCAGCCTGATGACCATGGCTTGGGCTGCGCATTACATTGGGAAAACCTATCGCGAGTACACGCTGGAACCGGAAACGCTAGTGGCATCTCATTTGGCCCTGGCGAGGGATCTTGGGATGGACACGGTGACCGTGCAAACCGATCCTTGGTGTGAAGCGGAAGCTTATGGGATGCAATTTCAGTACCCTGCAGAAGGGGTCGGCATACCGCTCAGGCATTTGCTGGAGGGGGAGGGGATTGCATTGGATAAACTGATGTTATTTGACCCACATAAGCATCATCGCACAAGCGAACGTATTCGAGCGGTGCAATTGTATGCCGAGCAGGTGAAAGGCGAAGTGCCGATCATCGGATGGGTCGAGGGTCCTATTGCGGAATACGCTGATTTGCGAGGACTGGAGAGCGCGTGTATAGATCTGATTGAGTTTCCAGATGAAATCCATCATGCGCTTGGATTCATGGTTGAAAACGCCCTTCGGTTTGCGCGAGCTCAGATTGAAGCGGGTGCGGATATTATCGGGGTCGGCGACGCCGCCGCTAGTGTGATTGGACCTACCCTGTATGAAGAATACGTCTGGCCCCATGAACGTGTCTTGCTAGCTGGCATTCGGGCCGCTGGCGCCAAAACCAAATTGCATATCTGTGGGAATATCGCGCCTCTTCTACCCCTTCTGGCTCAGTTGGATATTGATATTTTAGACGTGGACTGGATGGTCCCCTTGGAGGATGCCCGGGGTATCATGGGAGAAACCGTCACCTTGTGTGGCAATTTTAATCCCGTCGAAGAACAATTTCAATGCAGCCCATCACACACCCGTGCGGCATCGTTAAGGTGTCGCGAGCAGGCTGGAGTCCGGTTTATCTTGCAGGGAGGCTGTGAGACCCCGCCCGGCACGCCGCTCGATAATGTGAAAGCCTGTTTTGACTTCGATCGGGTTTAAGAAGATAAAGTGGGGAGAAAGTGGGGACATAGAAAAAACAGGCATTCAAAATCCCACAAATTCAAAAACAATCGGGCACAATCCCAAAGCCACATATTCTGTGTCCCTCGACCCCTGCCCTCGACCCCGCCTAGAACTTTAACAGATTCTATGTCCCTCGCCCCTTTCTTTTTCTCGCCCCTTTGTCGGACGCGACGGAGCGCGTCCCTCCAGAATGTCGTGTGGGATAAGTCTAAATCTCATCCCGGACATTTGACTATGTGCTATTCTGAATTTTCTTGGCGTTCTTTGCGGTTTTGCGTGATGCTCCTCTGGAGGCATGTTTGGGAGTGTGTGCGTTTGTGAGTAGGGGGGGTAATGTCTAAGCAAGAACGGTGTGGTTCTTTGTGCGTGGCGGTGTTCACCCCCCCCACACACGTATACTTCATCCCGTTTCTGCCGCTCCTGAAGCGGTATGCGCTGAAATTATTTCGGGTTGATACTATCGGATAGTGTTCCGGGATGGTCTTCGTAATAAATTATTCGCGGGGCGCATGCGCGTGTGGTATTAATCAAGGCTTCAATGTCACGCGCAACATTTAATTTATGGTCGGAGTTTAAGCCTACGGGGGATCAGCCGCAGGCGATTCAAGCGTTGTGCGAACGTTTTGATGCAGGCAACCGGTTTGCGGCTCTCGAGGGCGTCACGGGATCCGGCAAAACGTTTACTATGGCAAACGTTATCCAACATATCGGGAAGCCCACGTTGGTTATTTCGCACAACAAAACACTGGCGGCACAATTGTACTCCGAGCTGAAAGCTTTTTTCCCGAACAACGCGGTAGAGTATTTCATCAGTTATTACGATTATTACCAACCCGAAGCCTACATTCCTCAAACCGACACTTTTATCGAAAAAGATTCGGCGATTAACGAGGAAATCGAACGCCTGCGGCTTGCGGCCACGAATTCATTATTAAGCCGCGAAGATGTGATTATCGTGGCGTCGGTTTCCTGCATTTATGGTTTGGGTTCGCCTGAGGATTACAAGGAAATGGTAGTCGAAATCGCGCGTGGTGATCAGGTTGACCGTGATGCGATGCTGCATAAGCTCGTGGAAATTCAATATACCCGCAATGATATTGAACAAGCGCCCGGCACGTTCCGGGTGCGTGGCGACACGTTGGATATCTGTCCTTCATACGCCAAAAACGCGCTCCGCATTGATTTTTTCGGCGATGAAATTGAGCGTATTCGCCGGATAGATCCGCTGACAGGACATATCGAAGCCGAGTTGGATCGAACGGCGATTTCGCCAGCGAGGCACTTTGTCATGCCGTACCGCAAAATGGAAGCGGCCATGGATTTCATCAAAGAGGAAATGGAACAGCGGGTTGCGTGGTTTGAGCAGCAAGGCAAATTGCTGGAAGCGCAGCGTATTCGCATGCGCACCACGTATGACCTTGAGATGATGCGCGAACTGGGCTACTGCCAGGGGATTGAAAATTATTCCCGCCACTTATCGGGCCGCCAGGAAGGGGAGCGCCCTGCTTGTTTGATGGATTATTTTCCGGGAGAATTCCTGACCATTATTGACGAATCGCACGTTACACTTCCGCAAGTGCGCGGCATGTTTAACGGCGACCGCGCGCGTAAAACAGTCCTGGTTGAACATGGGTTTCGTCTTCCATCGGCGCTGGATAATCGCCCTCTTAATTTCGACGAGTTTCTGGGCATGACCCGTACCATGCTATTTGTGTCCGCCACGCCCGGGCCTTACGAAAAAAAAGTCGCAGGCGATCCTATACCGCAAGTGATTCGCCCCACAGGCATTCTTGATCCGGATATTTCCGTCCGTCCGCTTGCGAATCAAATAGACGATTTAATGGAGGAAGTCCGGGCCTGTGCGGAACGTAAAGAGCGTGTTTTGGTTACCACCTTGACAAAGCGGACAGCCGAGGATTTAGCGGATTATCTTGCCGGGCTTCATCTCCGGGTGCGGTACTTGCATTCGGGCATTGATGCGATTGAGCGGGTGGAGATATTGCGTCAATTGCGCAAAGCGGACTTTGATTGTTTAATCGGAATCAATTTATTGCGTGAAGGACTGGATTTGCCGGAAGTATCGCTGGTCGCTATTTTGGATGCTGACAAAGAAGGATTTCTCCGTTCGGAAACGTCCTTGATTCAGACGGCGGGGCGCGCGGCCAGGCACATTCAAGGTCGCGTGATTCTGTACGCGGACCATATCACCGATTCCATGCAGAAGTTACTGGACATTACCCGGGAGCGCCGGATGGTACAGGAGGCCTACAATGCCAAACATGGCGTAACGCCTAAAGCTATTCAAAAAGCAATCCAAGATAGTCTTGCCATTCTCCGCAAGGAAGCCGAAGAAACGGAAACACGCGCCTTGCGTGAAACAGGCGAGGATTTTAATGTGCATGAAGTCATCCAGGACCTCGAGCGGGAAATGCTGGAAGCTTCCGAAGCGTTGGAATTTGAACGCGCGGCTTTGCTTCGGGATCAAGTACATGAATTGCGTGTCTCAGCCGGATTAGTGGAAGCTCGCGCGTCAAAGCCCGGCAAAAAACCGGGATCGGGAACTAAACATGTTATACGGGCACGTAAAGGCCAATGGGGTAAAGGCGGGAAGAAGAATAATCGGACCCAAAAGAGATGAAGACATTGCATACAGATGCCATGCAGACACTGGTACGGGCGGCGCTGCAAGAAGATATCGGCGTGCGCGGGGACGTTACCACACTGGCGTTGGTTGAGAAAAATCAAATGGGTTCCGCACGGCTTGTAACTCGTGAACGTTGCCGTGTATCCGGCGTGGCTGTGGCGGAAGAGGTATTTCGTCAATTGGACCCGGACATAAAAATCGTGGAGCATATTCATGATGGCGAGGACGCGGAAGCCGACGACGTGGTGTTGTCCTTGGAGGGACAGGCTCGCGCGATATTGACGGGCGAGCGTACGGCCCTGAATTTCATGCAACGGATGTGCGGGATTGCCACGTTGACAGCTACATACGTTGGACGCGTTCAACCGCATGCTGTCCGGGTCTTGGACACGCGCAAAACCACGCCGCTTCTGCGGCATCTCGAAAAATATGCCGTCGTGTGCGGCGGGGGGACCAATCACCGGACCGGCTTGTATGATCGTGTAATGATCAAAGACAATCATGCGGCTTTCTGGCAAAGCAAGGGGGGAGGGGATCTGGCGGCGGCTGTAAAACGCGCGCGCGCTTGTTATCCTGACATGACGCTTGAAGTTGAAATTGATCGCGTGGATCAGTTAGAGCCGGTGCTGGAGGCCGGACCGGATTGGATTCTGTTGGACAATATGACGCCGGACGACGTGCGCATGTGTGTCCAGCAATGCAGGGGGCGCGCCAAACTTGAAGTATCCGGGGGAATCACGTTGGATACCATTGCCGCCTATGCGGACTGTGGCGTGGACGCCATATCGGTAGGCGCGTTGACTCACGCCGCGCGTGCGGTGGATTTAGCGTTGGACTGGGAGACGCAGCCGTGAGTGTGCGCGCATCGAAAAATCATGTCATGGTCATTGACATCGGCAATACCAGCACAGCCATAGGCTTATACAGCGGAGACTATCTTAAGCGAACGATACGTATACCAACCGGCGACGCGCAGGGTGCGAAATTAATGGAGGCGTTAACCTCTTTCAAGAAAAACACACACATGGATGGCGGCGTCGTGGCGTCGGTTGTTCCTTCGCGGACGGAAGGGGTGTTGCGCGCCGTTAAACGCGTCACGGGCCAACGCGCCTTACTGGTTACGCACAAGACAAAACTAGGCGCGCCTATCACGTATCCTCATCCCGATCGCATTGGCGCGGATCGTTTAGCCAACGCGGCGGGCGCGCTTAAAAAATACGCGCCGCCTATTATTGTTGTGGACATCGGGACCGCCACAACGTTTGACATTTTGCTTGATGGCCAGGGATACGCTGGAGGCGTGATTGCGCCCGGGCCGGACTTGATGCTTGAGTATTTATCCGATAAAACAGCATTGCTTCCCCGTATTAAGCTGCGTCCAGTGCGGCGACCGGTAGGCAAAAGCACCGTGGAAGCTATGCGGATAGGCGCGTTGCACGGATATCGCGGCATGGTGAAAGAAATACTTTCTTATTGCACGAAAGATTTGCGTGGGGAAAAAGTGACCTTATGCGTGACAGGCGGGTATGCACGATGGGTTATGGAAGGGCTGGACATCCCGTTTGTGTATGACAAGAATCTGACGTTATTTGGACTTGCCACCATTTATGGATTAAACCGGTAAAACACTATGGTTAAAACTAGAATAGACACGATGTTCGAGAGCTTGCGGGCTAAAAAGGCGAAAGGGTTTATCGCATATATAACAGCCGGGGATCCTTCGTTAGAGGATACCTATGAGTATGTGCTTAGGCTGGAAGATGCCGGTGTGGATATGGTTGAGCTCGGCATTCCCTTTTCTGATCCGCTGGCGGATGGGCGCGTGAATCAGGAATCCGCTGGACGCGCATTAGACGCGGGCACGACACTCGATGGCGTATTGGAGACCGTTTCCCGCCTTCGCAAACGTACCGCCATCCCTATTCTTTTTTACTGCTATGTGAATTTGTTGTATGCGCCGGGACTGGCGCGCACACTTACGCGCGCATCGCGCGCCGGCGTGGATGGCATGCTCATTTTGGATGTGCCGCACGAAGAAGGCAACGACATCGTGCCGTTGCTGCACAAAAACAACATCAATAATATTGTCTTGATCACGCCTACCAGTCCCGATGCGCGCATTCGCAGCATTGTGAAACATGCATCCGGGTTCGTATACGGTGTTTCGCGAACCGGCGTGACCGGCGTGCAGCAATCGCTTGCCACGGATGCAAGCGAATTGGTGACCCGCGCGCGCAAATTTACAGATTTACCTGTGGCACTGGGTTTTGGCATTGGTACACCCGAGCAAGCCGCTGTAGCGGCGGGACAAGCTGATGCCGTAGTGGTAGGCAGCGCCATTGTCCAACGATTTCACGATGCGGGACGGTCCCGCACCAAACGCAAAGCCGCGCAAACATGGGTAGGGGACATGGTTGCCGCCGTTAAAGGAGTGTCATACGATGGTTGAACATGGATATGCTGTGATTCTGGCTGGTGGAAAAGGCGAACGTTTTTGGCCGATGAGCACTCGTAAACGGCCCAAGCAACTTTTATCCTTGGTCGGCGATCGTCCGTTGCTGGCCCAAGCCGTTGACCGCCTGGAAGGACTTGTGCCGCATGAGCGCGTATTTATTATCACCAACGCGGACCTTGTGGACGCTTCGCGTGAAGCCGCGCCGGAATTGCCACCCGAAAACATCATTGGTGAACCGGTTGGACGGGATACCGCGGCGGCGGCGGCGTTAGGTGCCGCGCTGGTAGGCGCGCGCGATCCCGAAGGCGTATTTGCGATTCTCACCGCTGACCATATTATGGGCGATCTGGATACCTACCGCGACACCTTACGCGAAAGCATGAACCTTGCGATGCAAGAGGATGTGCTTGTGACTATTGGTGTGCAGCCCGATCATCCCAGTACCGGATACGGTTATATCGAAGCAGGCCCTTTGCATAGCGAGCGGGAAGGCGTGGCGTTTCACAAAGCCTTGCGATTTGTTGAAAAGCCCAAGGAAGAAAAAGCCAAGTCCTACCTCGAAACAGGTCGCTATTATTGGAATTCCGGAATGTTTATCTGGTCCGTGAAAGCGCTGGGAAAAGCGTTGCGCACACATCGTCCGCCGCTCGCGGATTTAATCGAAACACTGCGGCCCGCTGTGGGGACATCCGGTTTTGACGAGGCGTTGCGCGAGGTGTATGCGTCGTTGGAAAAAATTTCCATTGATTATGCATTGATGGAAAAAGCGGACAACATTCTGATGGTTCGCGGAACCTTTGCCTGGGATGATGTAGGTTCATGGCCTGCGCTGGAAAATCATTTTGGAGCAGACGAGGCAGGCAATGTCATTATAGGCGACGCTGCGGCTGTGGATACAACGGATAATATCATTGTCTCGAAAGGTCGTCTGACAGCGTTGATCGGCGTGCGGGATTTAGTGGTGGTACAAACCGACGGCGTCACGCTGGTTTGTCCAAAAGATCGCGCGCAAGACGTAAAAAAACTGGTCGAAGAAGTCAAGAAAAGCGGTAAATATGAGGCATGGCTTTGATCTATGGCGCGTATTCTCGGCATTGATTATGGCGAACGACGCATCGGCTTGGCGTTAAGCGATCCGACCGGCACCGTCGCCACACCGTGGCGTGTGCTGGATGTTGAGCATGACCGGGCTGATGCGAAGCGTATTGCGCAACTATGCGATGAGCAAAAGGTGGATCACATCGTGATTGGGTTGCCGTTGGCGATGAATGGTTCGGAAGGACCGGCGGCAAAAAAATGTCAGGCGTTTGCGGTGCGCTTGCGTGAAACACAAGACCGTCCTGTGACGGCGTGGGATGAACGCTTTACCACGCGCAGCGCTCAGCAAGCGCTTATTGCGGGAGGCGCGCGGCGCTCCAAACGCAAAGAAGTCGTGGATAAATTAGCGGCCCAGATCATGCTGCAACATTATCTCGATGCGCAGGCAGGCAGTATGATGTCATGAGTCAGCGTTATAAGATCGTCATCGCGTATGACGGCACAGCCTATGCCGGCTGGCAGGTGCAACCGGGGAGACGCACAATCCAAGGGGAAATTGAACATGCCCTGCAACAAATAACCGGAAGTCACGTGCGGGTTGAGTCCAGTGGACGCACAGACCGGGGTGTACATGCCCGGGGCCAAGTTGCGCATTTCGACCTGCCTTCAGCCATGCCACCCGCCAAGTTGTTAATCGGCATTAATTCATTTCTGGATGACGACATACGAATCATGCGGGCAGCGCAGGCGCCATCGGATTTTCATGCGCGCTTCAGCGCTACGGGAAAAGAATACCGGTATTTTATCCGGAATGAACCAGTGCGGGATCCCTTCGCGCGAGCGTATGCGGCGTGGATGTATGGAACGCTGGATGTCCCGGCCATGCAGCAGGCGGCCAAGGTGTTGGAAGGTCGCCATGACTTTGCGGCGTTTGCCGCCAACCCCAAAAGAGAAGTGGATGGCACCGTGCGTTGCCTGTACGAATTGCGTGTCACGCAGCGTAGCGCGGATATCATGATCCGGGCCAAAGGAGACGGGTTCCTTTACAAAATGGTAAGGAGTTTAGCGGGCTTCTTGATTCGCGTGGGTCGCGGGGAATTGAAACCTGAAATGGCGCATACGATTCTTGCGTCAAAGTTACGCACAGCGCGCGTGCCTACGGCTATGCCGGAAGGCTTGTTTTTATGGAAAGTATATTACCGTCCAATCAAATCCAGCATGCTTGACGCCGGGTAAGTGGTCGGCTAGTTTGTGTCTTCCTTTTAATCATGTAGAACTGACGAAAGAAGTCTATGCTTGAAATTCAAATTATGCCTTCGATTCTGGCCGCGGACATGGCCCGCCTGGAAATAGAATGTCGGCGCGCGCTTGAGGCGGGATCCGACGGGCTGCATGTGGATGTCATGGACGGCCATTTTGTGCCGAATTTAAGCATGGGCCCCTCGGTTGTTTCCGCTGTGCGATCCTATTTCCCGGACACGCACTTAAGCGTGCATTTAATGATTGTGAGGCCGGATACGTATGCCGAAACATTTGTTAAAGCAGGATCTGATACGCTATTGATTCATATTGAATCGCCGTGCGCCATTCCTGAAACGCTCAAGCAGATTCGCTCGCTTGGCGCGAGACCGGGGATTACCTTAAATCCCGACACGCCCGCCGAAGCTGTATATGGTGTAGTAGACGAAGGTTTGGTGGATGAGATTCTGTGCATGACCGTTTTTCCGGGATTTGGCGGGCAGGCTTTTATTAAAGATGTACTGCCCAAAATACAGGCGTTGCGGACGCGCTATCCGGGTTTGGATATATCCGTAGATGGCGGGATTGATCAGGAAACCGCGCCACAAACCGCCCAGGCAGGCGCCAATATCATGCTTGCAGGCACCTCGTTGTTTAAAGCGCAGGACATGACCAAAGCCGTCACACAAATGAGGACCACGTGTGCGGATCATTTTTCCGCCTGAGAATACGCATGAAGGATTTATCGCTCATCAGAAATTTCTGTATTATCGCGCACATTGACCACGGTAAATCCACGTTGGCCGACCGCATGCTCGAATTGACCGAAACCATTCAAGTACGCGAACAAAAAGACCAGTTACTCGATTCCATGGATTTGGAACGGGAACGCGGCATCACGATTAAAGCCCATCCGGTCGCCATGAAACACAAAGCCAAAGACGGACGCGTCTTTTGGTTTAATTTGATTGATACACCGGGGCACGTGGATTTTTCGTATGAAGTATCCCGCAGTTTATCCGCCTGCGAAGGGGCGTTATTGGTGGTGGATGCGACGCAAGGGGTCGAAGCGCAAACAGTCGCCAACACCCATTTGGCTTTGGAGCAGGGACTGACGATTATACCTGTTTTAAATAAAATTGATTTGCCTAGCTCCAACGTCGAGGACGTGAGCAAACAAATAGAGGAAATTCTGGCTATTTCCATGGACGAATGCTTGATGGTCAGCGCCAAAACCGGCGAAGGGGTGGGGGAGGTGCTTGAAGCCGTTGTCCGCCATATTCCCCCGCCTAAAGCCGAACATCAGGAATCCACCCGGGCGCTTGTGTTTGACTCCACCTACGATTCGTTCCGGGGCGTAATCACGTATATCCGCGTATTTGACGGTTCGATCGCCAAAGGGGATCGCATTCGTATGATCAGCACCGGGCAGGACTACGAAATTAAAGAAGTAGGGATATTTACGCCTAAACCGAAAGTCATGGATCGTTTAAGCGCCGGGGACGTTGGGTATTTAATTGGCAATATTAAAGACACGTCCGAAATTAAAATCGGCGATACCATCACGCGTTCCGATCGTCCAACCGCGTATCCTTTACCCGGTTTTAAAACTATTCAACCGATGGTTTTCAGCGGCATTTACCCGGTGAATACAGCCGACTACGAAAAACTTAAAGCCAGCCTGGACAAACTTATTCTCAACGACAGCTCTTTCCAATACCAAGCCGAAAGTTCGGTGGCATTGGGGTTGGGATTTCGATGCGGATTCCTTGGTTTGTTGCATATGGAAATCATTCAGGAACGGCTGCGGCGTGAATACGACATGGACATTATCACAACATATCCCGGCGTCATTTACCAAGTGTATATGCGGAACGGCGAAATGATCGAAATTGACAATCCGGTCCATTTGCCTGATTTGACGCAGATTGACCGCATCGAAGAGCCTCTGGTTAATGCGTATATTTTGTGTCCTAACGAAAACATTGGCGATGTTATGCAATTGGTTATGGATCGAAGGGGCGAAGTGGAGAAAACCGACACATTGGATTCGCGCCGCGTGATGCTTACGTGTAATGTGCCGTTGAACGAAATTCTAATTGATTTTCATGATCGCCTGAAAAGCATCAGTCACGGCTATGCGTCTATGGATTACGAGCATATCGGATTTTTTGAATCGGATTTGGTTAAACTCGATATCTTAGTGCATGGCGAAACCGTGGATGCATTTTCGTCTATGGTGCATCGTAGCAAAGCCGCGGAACGCGGCCGGCACATGTGCAAGGCATTGAAAGAAGTCATCCCGTCACAAATGTTTGCGGTGCCCATTCAGGCCGCAATTCAAAAAAATGTTATTGCCCGCGAGACGATACGGGCTATGCGCAAGGATGTTACGGCGAAATGTTACGGTGGCGATATCACACGGAAAAGAAAATTGCTTGAACGTCAAAAAGAAGGCAAGAAACGAATGAAGCAAATCGGACGCGTAAGCATTCCGCAGGAAGCTTTTATCAGTGTCTTGAAAAACAACACATGATCGAACAAACCATGTCATATTTTCGTCGCAGACGATTACGCAAACAAATCAAGCACCTGCTGCATGAAGCACGCCATGCGCGGCACATGCGGGAGGATATCGCGAAGGCCTCCGATGTAGACGCATTGATCGCCGCGGAACAGGCATTACAGGACGCATGGAAACAAAAAGCATCCGAGCAAGCCATTGAAGAAAAAGCGGATCACATTGCGCATCTTGTGCAACGTATATATCCGCCTGTTCCTCATCCAAGAAGGCGCGAATATGTGGAAATGCTGGTAGTGGCTGTAGGCGTAGCCATGGCTTTTCGCACGTATTTTATTCAACCTTTTAAAATTCCGACCGGTTCCATGGAGCCTACGTTGTACGGGATTAAGGAATCTCCATTGCAAGAAAAAGGTCTCATGGACTATTTCCCGTTAAGTGTAGTCAATTTTTTACTGTTCGGAGAACGCTATGTGGAGGTACGCGCGCCTGCCAGCGGCGTTGTGGATACCATGATGCAGGGCAATAAAGTGATATATTCGCTGAGTGGTATTGTGCCGCCGCACAGCGAGGACTTGCAAACACTGGTCAAACCGGGTGACTACGTTGAAAAAGGCCAGACGGTTGCGCGTGGACGCAAACGGTCAGGGGATCATATATTCGTCAATAAAGTCCGGTATAATTATACTCGGCCCAAACGCGGCGACGTATTTGTGTTCAGCACGGATGGCGTAGAGCATCCTGACGTGAAAATTGACACCTATTATATTAAACGCTTGGTCGGGCTTCCAGGGGAGAGGGTAGCTATTGATCCGCCGTATTTGGTTGTGGACGGACAACGGGTTCTGGACCCGGATGTCTTTGAACGTCAGGCACACGACCGTGATGCGGGTTACTATGGATACGTGATTCCACCTTCGAACCCATTGCAATCACCGCAACCTGTCCTTCGGCGACGCAATTTAGCGTATCAGCTTGGCCCGACGGAATATCTGCCCTTGGGCGACAACACGATGTTCAGTCTGGACGGACGTTACTTTGGCGGGATACGCCAGGAAAACATCGTTGGCCCGGCATTTGCCGTTTACTGGCCATTCAGTAAAAGATGGGGATTTATCGAATGATTAAGACGGACGCGACGGAGCGCGTCCCTCCAGTCTGAATCCTGAATCGAATAATCCAAATGTATTTGGAGGGGCAACCTCCGTGTTGCCCGTTGGGATGTTAACATCGTCGCATAATATATATTATGTCTACTAATATGCGTAGAAATGAAGAATATGGCTCTTTAGGATCAAGCGGTTTGCGTCAAGGATTCATACAGTCGAATGTAGGCAGCCGCAGATTGATTCCATGAGAAATCGGCTTCCATGCCCCGAAGCTGTAAGGCTTTCCACGCCGCCGGGTTCTTGTACAGGCTCAAGGCCCGCTCCAGTTCAGCAATTAATGCTTCGCTTGTGTATTCCTCGAATTTGAAACCCGTGCCCGTATCGGCATCTTTCGATACGCGTTCAATCGTGTCGTCGAGCCCGCCCGTGGCGTACACCAACGGCACCGTGCCATATTTCAGACTGTACAATTGATTTAACCCGCAGGGCTCAAACCGGGATGGCATCAGGAAAATATCCGCGCCTGCTTCGATCTCGTGCGATAGCTCAACATCAAACCCAATAACGGCGGCAAAACGGTCAGGCCACGTAGCCGTCCAGGTTCTGCATAAGGCTTGGTATTCTTCCCGTCCTGACCCCAGCAAAATGAAGATTACATCATGCTGCATAATGGCTTCCATAGATTCTGCCAACAAATCAAACCCCTTTTGATCCACAAGCCTGGAAACCATCCCAATCACGGGTATATCGCCATCTTTTTGTTTTCCGAGCCCCATACGTTGCAGCACGTGCTCGCGACATGTTTGTTTGCCTGCCAAATCCTTGGAGGAATAATTCGCGGGGATCATGTGATCACGCGACGGATCCCATACCCGGTAATCCACGCCATTGAGGATGCCGGTCAAATTATCCTTGACGCCTGCAAGCACGCCTTCCAGTCCGCACCCGTATTCCGGCGTAAGGATTTCTTGGGCGTACCGTTTGGACACAGTGGTGATGTGATCCGCGCTGATCAGCGCGCCTTTCATGCAATTAATGTTGCCGTAATACTCCAAATGCGCCAGCGAGAATACCGAAAACGGCAGGTTGGTATACGGAAATGTCTCCGCCGGGAATATTCCTTGATAGGCCAAATTATGCACCGTAAACACTGTTTTTTCGGTCTGTTCACGTCCCATGCCCCGAATCCCGTATTTCAGAAAATACGGGATTAAGGCCGTCTGCCAGTCGTTGGCGTGCACAATATCGGCCTGCAAACCCAAGCGATCCAACAAAGCTACTACGGCTTTCTGAAAAAAAGCAAAACGCTCGAAATTGTCGTCATAATCCCGGTCAGGAAGGCTGTATAATTCGCGCCGGTCAAAGAATTCGTCTTTTCGAATAAAATACGTGACCACAGGTTCGTCTTCAGATATCCATACTTCCGCGGTCAGCGTGCGCAACCCCACCGGCACGTCCAGACGCCAGCCTGTGTCCCGCATAGCGTGGGTGCTTTCAATGACCCGGCGGTACATAGGCATGACCCGGCACACCTGCATCCCCTGCCCTTTTAACGCCACCGGCAACGCCGCGGCAACATCCGCCAGCCCTCCTGTTGAGGCATACGGTGTTGCTTCACTACTTACAAATACTGTTTTCATTATAAAAACCTCTGTGGTTTTGCCCGTGATTGCCGTATACTTCGTTTCACTATGACATCATCTGCATCACCGCTGGAGGAACGCCTGTATCAATTCATGCGCACTCCATCCTACCAGCCCATGAAAAAACATGAGCTAATCAGCGCGCTGGAACTTCCCACAAGCCGACGCCGTGATTTACGCCACGCCCTTTTGCAACTTGAGCGGCAAGGCAAAATTGTCTCATTAAGGAAAAATCGCTGGGCCATTCCTCATGAAGGACAATACCAAGAAGGTGTTCTATCCGTCCATGCGAAAGGTTTCGGATTCGTGATTCCCTCCGAGCCGGGCAAACCCGACATATTTATTGCAAAAAAACGCATGGGCACCGCATTGCACTTGGATCGCGTGTTGGTGACGCTCCGGTCCGATGAGTCCTTCCGCGCGCATAAACGCGGTGGTAAACGCAAAAAGTCCGGCAAAAAAGCCGCAGAAAGCGCTGTCGAATCCGGTACTGAAGGACAGATTACGCGCGTGCTGGAAAGACGCACTACGCAGTTGGCCGGGCTGTTGCAAATCAAAGGTTCGCAATACAGTTATGTAATTCCCGATAACCCTCGTATTCCGCATTCCGTGCGGATTGAAAAGATTCACCCTGACGCCAAGACGGCTAAAAATAATCATCGTGTGGTGGTTTCGTTGCATCCTTGGGACGATCCGGGAACCCCTTTGAGCGGAGAGATTATCGAGGATCTTGGCCATACCGATGATACCGGCGTGGATATGCTAAGTTTGATACGCGGTCACGGTTTGTCCGAGGAATTCCCCGAAGATGTATTACGCGAAGCGGAACATGCTGATCCGCAACGCATTATTCGCGATGAACCTCATCGGCGGGATATACGCCAGGATTTGATTTTCACCATTGACCCCGAGGATGCCCGTGATTTCGACGATGCGGTATCGCTTAAACCTCTATCTGACGGCGGATGGGAACTCGGCGTGCATATTGCCGATGTCTCTTCGTACGTGCGACCCGGCACAGCGCTGGACCGTGAGGCGTATCGCCGAGGAAACAGCGTTTATCTCGTGGATCGCGTAATCCCCATGCTTCCCCGCAAATTAACCGAAGACGTGTGCAGCCTACGCCCGAATAAAGATCGTCTGGCGCATTCCGTCGTTATGAACCTTGATGCAAAAGGCCACGTTGTATCGCATGCCTCTTTTTCCTCGGTTATCTGTTCGCGCATGCGGCTGACGTACGAGCAAGTGCAGGATGTTATACTGGATAAAGCCCGCGACGACACCGCGATTCCCGAGGACATCATAGGCGCGCTGAAAGAAATGCATAGTTTATCGCGCCGTTTGCGGGAGCAACGCGCAAAAGATGGCGCTATTTTATTCACCATGCCGGAAGTGCGATGTGTGCTTGATCAAGAAGGGAATCCGGTACGGTTTGTCAAACGCATGGCTTATGCTTCGTATCAATTGATCGAAGAATTCATGCTGCTGGCCAATCGAACCATCGCCGAAGAAGTCGCGAAGTGGGCTGCGCCAGTGCCTTACCGCATCCATGAGCCGCCTGACGAGGAACAGTGGGCCCGGATGGCGGTGGACTTGTATGCATTAGGCATTCGCCGGTTACCCCAGAACCGCGCCGACCTGAATGATATTGCTTTAAAAAATCCCGATAGCCCCGCAGCTCACATGCTGAATTTGGCTATCCTCCGCAATCTGAAACGCGCGATGTATGCCGTGGATCGCAAAGAACATTTTGGCTTGGCTTTTTCCCATTACCTTCATTTTACGTCCCCGATCCGCCGATACCCGGATTTAATCGCGCATCGCGTGCTTCGCGCGCTGGAGGAAAAAGTTCCCCCACCCTACTCCTCGGCTGAAATTCATAAAATGGCGGAACATTGTTCGCAAACCGAACGGGAAGCGGCTGCCGCCGAGGAAGAAAGCGTGGAATTGAAACGGATTGCGTATTTTGCCCGGCAATTAAGCGAAGGGAAAAATGGACCGTTTAAAGCCATTGTCACCTCCGTGGTTGGCCGGGGCTTGCTTGTGGAATTAATGGATAGTTTGCAAACAGGACTGGTGCCGTTTTCATCTTTCGCCGATGACTATTACGAAGTAAACGAAGACCGCAACCAAGCGCGTGGTCAACGAACCAATCAGACGTGGTCCATCGGCGATACGTTGACTGTGTACCTGACGCGGGTGGATGAAACGCGCAAATTAGTGGATTTCCATATCGCGAAAGAAACCAAAGAACCCCGTAAAGGGAAAAAGCGTAAAACCAAACGTTAGCGTATTAAATAAATAAGCTTTTCGGCTTGGCCTTCCCGTTCGATATCCAGCACAACCGCGCTTAAACGCTCGTTGACGAATTCCTTGATAAAATAAGCCGCTCGCGCACCGCTTACCATCGGCATGGAATTAACCATGCGAACCACATCGCCGTTTTGCATGCCTGTCGCTTCATATAGCTCGTTTTCCCCCATCATATCCAGCACAAACCCCCCAATGCCGGTATCTTCGTCTTCATCGGGGACGGGTTGCATCGCCATCAGCGCGGCGGTCAATCGCTCGGGGTCTTCCATGACTTCCTGATAATAATCCATCAGCGCCATGCGGTCGAGTAACCAGCGGTTTTCTCCAATGCGCTTGCCAAAACGATTGGTTTCCAGCGCAGGCATATCCTCGAAGCGTAACGCAGTGGCTTCCGCCGCGCCTGTTTGACGCAGTTCCGGTTTGTCTTCGGTATCGCGGCTATGGAAGCTTAGCCAAAGGGTTTCTTCACGGCCTCCACTGCGGAGGACCATGCGATCCTGGAATATGCCTACGACATGCACATCAGCTATGCTATCCCCTTCTTGAAGCAGATGCTGCTTTTGTTCACGTAAATCGTCCAGAATGGCCCGTCTGGAAGCTTGGTCCATAGGCTGTCCTGGTTCAGGAAAGGCAAAAAATGTGCCTGCCAACCGGAAGCGCGTCGCCAACGGACCTGTTGCGCTTTCCGCCTGTCCTCCGCCGCGTTGGAGCGCCGACCATGCTTGCGCTGTGATGCGTTCCGGCTCCGGCCACGGCGCAGGTTCCACGTTCCCACGACTGGAATCAGGCACGTGAGAGCCGTCCAAGGCCCGGACATAGTGCCACGCCAAAACGAAGGCTACGAGAACCGTAATGCCGCCGAAAAACCATGCGGAATACCGCAACCAATCTCGAAGCGCTATATGATGCATAAATCCATTCACAAACCGAAACAGACAGGACCGGTTATAAGCCGGATTTTGTGTCCCGCACGCGGGGCACCGGTCATTTATCTAATGCGATCAACCCGGAGTCTTTATCGCCGAAGCGAAACGAAACGGGCCGCTTCACACTCCCTATTTGATCTTGCTCCGGATGGGGCTTGCCCTGCCCGCGCTGTTTCCAGTCGCGGCGGTGGTCTCTTACACCACCATTTCACCCTTATCCTCCTGCGGAGGACGGTATATTTTCTGTGGCGCTTTCCATCCCCTTCGATTTTGCAAAGGGGTTCCGCGTTTTCACACGGACATCCTGCCCTATGGAGTCCGGACTTTCCTCCCCTGCCCCAAGGCAGAAGCGACCGGTCACCGATCCTGCTGTTTCTGAAATTATTCAGGGTATGATATAAAGGAGTCGGCCGCAATACGAACACGACGTCATCGTATCCAGACGCCGGGCATCCACGGACACTTGCGGCGGCAATTTCATGTGACATCCTCCACAGGTCCCGTTGTTGACCGGCACAATAGCAAAGTCGTGACGCCGCTCGAAAATGCGTTGGTACCGCGAAAGCCATTCCGGTTCAATTTCAGCCGCTACTTTATCACGCTCGGCTTGAAGATCCGCGATTTGCTTTTCGATGTTTGCCACACGATCTTTCAACATGGCAAGTTCCTGCGAAACGACTTTTTCTTCGGTTGCCAGCGCTTCCGCCCGGCGATCCCGCTCCGCTACAGCGTCTTCGTTGGCTTCCATCAACGCAATTTGTTTTTCCTCGACGGACTTGATTTCTTTCTGGTACGAAAAAATCTGTCGTTCAATTGCTTTGTAATCGTCATTGTTTTTGCACGTCATCTGCTGTTCGCGCAATTTCTTGATTTTTTCTTTCCACTCATTGATTTCTGCATCCATTTCCTTTTGACGCAACGTAGCTTTGCGCAGCAAGTCTTCCGACTCGCTAACGGCTTTGCGTTGCTGGTCCAGGCGCGAATCAATCATCTTCTGCCGGGCTGGAAGGTCTTTGATTTCCCGTGATAAGCGGCTGATCTTCCGGTCCCGTTCTTGCAATACAAGCAATTTTTCCACATGCGTTGACACGAATATACCCCCTGACAAAGAACATAAATTACACGTAAGCTTCTATCCTAGAGAGGGTACGCTCGTAAGTCAATCGGCGGATATAGTCTTTTTTTCAATACACATTTTCTTGACCAAAGGGCGGGATTCCTAGCATGGTGGAAAGGATTGCATTCATTCACTAGAGGAAACGCGTCATGTATATCTTTGTTCCCAAGGAAACAGAGTCCGGAGAAACCCGCATTCCCATTATGCCCGCTTCGATCAAAAAGCTGGTCAAAGCCGGGGCACGTCTGGCGGTTGAGTCAGGTATCGGCTTGTCCCTGGGCCTGCAAGACGAGGCCTTTCAGGAAGCAGGCGCGGAAGTGGTTGACCATCGCCCGGACGCTTTGCGTGAAGCCGATATGGTACTACGCCTGCGCAAACCGCCCCGTGATGATTTATCATCCATGAAACGCGGTGCGATACAGGTCAGTTATCTTGATCCGTTTAATGAAGCCGAGCTTATACGAGCCTGCGCCGATGCTGGCATTAGCGCGATCAGTATGGAAATGATTCCACGCACAACCATCGCGCAGAAAATGGATGCATTAAGTTCACAAGCCAATCTAGCGGGTTATGTGGCTGTGCTGCTGGCGGCGGAGAATTTGCCTCGCATTTTCCCGATGATGATGACGCCATCCGGCACGATCACGCCGTCACGCGTTTTTGTTATCGGCGCAGGCGTCGCAGGCTTGCAGGCCATTGCAACCGCTAAACGGCTCGGTGCGCGCGTGGAAGCGTTCGATACCCGCCCGGTGGTCGAAGAGCAAGTACAATCCCTTGGCGCTAAATTTATTAAAGTGGATCTAGGCGAAACAGGACAAACCAAAGACGGCTATGCCAAAGCCTTGACCGAGGAGCAATTAGCGATTCAACGGGAAGCCATGGCCAAAGCCTGCGCGCAGGCCGATGCCGTTATCACGACCGCGCAAGTGTTTGGACGCAAAGCGCCGGTCATTCTCACGAAGGAAATTGTTGAACGAATGAAGCCCGGATCTGTGATTGTGGATATGGCCGTGGAAACCGGCGGCAACGTGGAAGGCTCGCGCTTACACGAGATTGTGGAGGTCAACGGCGTAAAAATTATTGGATACGGCAATCTACCCGCCCGCGTGCCGGTGCATGCCAGTGAAATGTATGCCAATAATGTGACGAATTTTATCGAGCATTTTTGGGATAAGGAAAACAAGACGTTTGTACTTAATCAGGACGATGAAATCATTCGCGGTTGCCTGATTACCCACGACGGCGCGGTGGTGAACAACACGATACGCGACGCGTTGGGTTTGTAAGCAGTAGGAGTGCCTATGAAAAAGTCCATACTTATAGCCATGCTATTGGCCGCATGCAGTTTCCCGTTGCATGGAGATGACGACGTGGAACAACCCGTTCCGGCTGTGTCCGAACATCACATTTATCTCAAAATCGTCCCCCCCGAGGGCGATACCCCACTTACGGTTTCGATTGTGCCCCCCGAGGAATATGTTATGCCTGCAGCGTCATTGGATGCCGCACCCGGCGAAGCCGCCGTTGATTCCCCGGAAGATAATAAATCCGCGGGGATTGAAGTTGAGGCGGGCGGCATGCCCGCAGAAAGCGAAGCGGCGGATTCTTGTTTAATATTGGACCCGACCGAGATAGCAGAAGTGGACCAAATGCTTGATGAAATGATAGCCGCGGATACGGAATCGAAAGCAGAACCACCGATGGGGTTGCTTCTGTTTATTTTTGTGCTGGCGATTTTCCTGGGATTTGAATTGATTTCCAAAGTGCCCTCGCAATTGCACACGCCGTTGATGTCCGGATCGAATGCGATATCCGGCATTACGATTGTGGGCGCGATGGTTGCGGCAGGCATGGACAGCGGCAGCAAGCTGACTGTATTCCTCGGCACGCTGGCTGTCATATTCGCGACGATAAACGTGGTTGGCGGATATTTGGTGACCGATCGTATGCTTGGCATGTTCAAGAAAAAGGACGGAGGCAAAGCGTGAATCTCGATGCATTGATTAATCTTGGCTACATTGTTGCGTCTATTCTTTTTATATTCGGCTTAAAAATGCTGGGCGCGGCTGAAACAGCCCGTCGCGGCAATATGCTTTCCGCGGGAGGCATGTTGTTGGCGCTTGTCGCTACGTTGATGCTGAAAGGCATGAGCTATCAGTGGATTATTGTCGGTTTAATTCTAGGATCGCTCATCGGCGCAGTAGCGGCGCGCATGGTGAAAATGACGTCTATGCCGGAAATGGTCGCGCTGTTCAACGGCTTTGGTGGCGTGGCCAGCTTGCTGGTTGGATGGGCCGAATTTGCCCACGACCCTGACCTTGCGCCGTTTACATCGGCGGCTATTGCGCTGGCGGTATTGATTGGCGGTATCACCTTTACAGGCAGTTTGGTTGCGTACGCAAAACTCGCGGAAAAAATTGACGGCAAACCTCTTTTGTTCAAGATGCAGCAAGTCGTAAATGCTTCGTTGATCCTGGGCGCAATCCTGTTGACGGTACTATTCGTTATTTCCCCTACCGATGCTGAAGTTGCGTTATACGTGCTGATTGCCGTGGCGTTACTTCTCGGGGTGCTTGCCGTGATTCCTATAGGCGGCGCGGATATGCCGGTGGTGATTGCCTTGCTGAATAGTTATTCGGGTTTGGCGGCCTGCGCGGCGGGTTTTGTAATCTTAAATAATGTCCTGATTGTCGCCGGAGCCCTCGTCGGCGCCAGCGGTTTGATTTTAACCAGTATCATGTGCAAAGCCATGAACCGTTCGCTGGCGAATGTATTATTTAGCGGCTTTGGTTCGGTCACATCACAACAAGGTGGCGGTTACCAAGGGGAAGCCAATCCCGTTTCCGTGGACGATGCGTATTACATTCTGGAAGCCGCCCGCTCGGTGGTGTTTGTGCCTGGATACGGCATGGCGGTTGCCCAAGCGCAACATGTAGTACGCGAACTGGGCGAATTACTGGAAGCCAATGGCGCGGAAGTTAAATACGCGATTCATCCCGTGGCGGGCCGTATGCCGGGCCACATGAATGTGTTATTGGCGGAAGCCAATGTGCCGTACGAACAATTGGTTGTGCCCGACGATGTGAATCCCATGATGTCCATGGTAGATGTTGCTATTGTCATCGGCGCCAACGATGTCGTCAACCCCGCCGCGCGCGAAGACGAATCCAGCCCGCTATACGGCATGCCTATTATTAATGTGGACCAAGCCCGCACATGTATTGTGTCCAAGCGCAGCTTGAACCCCGGATTTGCCGGCGTGGATAACCCATTGTTTTTCAAAGAAAACACGCGCATGCTTTTCGGGGACGCGAAGAAAAGCATGCAAGCGCTCGTGTCCGCGTTTAAGGAAAGCTAACACATCATGAGCCGCCCTTTGCCGGAACAGCACGCACCGGTCATCCTTATGGGGATTACGGGTGGCGTGGCCGCGTACAAAGCGGTTGACGCAGCCAGCCGGCTCAAGAAAGCCGGGTACACGGTGCAGGTAGCCATGACCGAAGCCGCTACACGGTTTATTTCTCCGTTGACGTTTGCCGCCGTTACCGGACATCGGGTCATGACTACTATGTTTCCTGATCCTTCCGAATCGAATGGGAATGACCTGTACCCCCATTTGTATCCATCCACTTCAGCCGATATATTTATCGTCATGCCCGCTACCGCGAACATACTCGCCAAATTAGCGCATGGCGAAGGCGCGGATCCGGTATCTGTTTCTGCATTGTCTCTCCCTCCTTCCTGCAAACGCATCTTTTGCCCCGCCATGAATGTGGAAATGTGGAAACAGGACGTCGTGCAAGATAATGCGCGCCATCTGGAAGACCGGGGTTGGATACGCCTTGGCCCGGACCATGGATTGCTTGCGTGCGGAATGGAAGGCGCGGGCCGCATGGTCGAGCCGCATGAAGTCGTGGATTATGTACAGAACCTCCTGCGTAAGCAACATGCGCTGTCCGGTAAACATGTATTGATATTCTCCGGTCCGACGCGCGAGCACTTGGATCCCGTGCGCTTTATCAGCAATGAAAGCAGCGGGCGCATGGGCAAAGCTTTGGCCGATGAAGCGCAAGCGTGTGGCGCTTCGGTTACGTTTATTACAGGCCCGGTAGATCAGGCTTTATTGCCCTTGGGCTCGCATATTCACACGCATGAGGTGACAAGCGCACAGGAAATGCTTGAAGCAGGCGAACAACAGGTAGATCAGGCGGATATCGTGATTTTCGCCGCGGCGGTTGCGGATTACCAGGCTGTTACGGTGTCATCCGAAAAAACGGCGAAAAACGACGATGAGTTTAATCTTGCGTTAAAAAACACACCGGACATCGCTGCGACGCTTGCCGGGAAAAAGAAAAAAGACCAGGTCTTTGTTGGCTACGCGCTGCAAAGTGGCGAAGGACTCCACGAAGCGCACGATAAAATGCAGCGCAAAAAATTCGACTACATTTTGTTAAATCATCCCGAATCCATGGGGGCGCAACAAGCCGCCTACACCATGCTCTCCCCTACTCTTCCGGAACCTCAAGTATGGGGGATGCTCGATAAACGCGCCGTAGCATCGCGGTTATTTGAGGCGCTTGTCACATCGCGGTAATCGTCGTCCATGCGCGAAGGGCAAGACTCTATAAACATGCTGGAGGGACGCGCTCTGTCGCGTCCAAGAAGAGCAAGACGGAGCTTGCCTCTCCAGTTTTCTTTACACCCATGTTGGAGGGACGCGCTCTGTCGCGTAGCATAAGTAAATCCCCTAGGATCCTGTCATCTGCTTCCCCGATGGCTATAGTTGCATGATGTATGATATTGATGGATAGTACACAGTGAGTTCAATATGGAGGCTATGATTATGAGTCCTAGGACAATTCCGGCGGAAGACGACATTCACATTCAATACCCTGCAGTTCTGCTATCCTCCAGGCAGTTAATGCATAAAGAAGATAATGCGCGCGATGAAATCAGGGAATTGGTCATTGAAGTCAAGCGTCCCGAATTTTCATGCAAAGTAGGTCAAAGCATTGGGGTCCTTGCGCCTATGCCTCCTTCAACAAGGCAGCCATACCATTTACGTTGGTACAGCATTGCGGATATTCCCGAATCCAACGCAGACGGAAACCCATGCTTCACGATTTGTGTTCGTCGTCGCATATATAAAGACAAGGATAGCGGACTCATTTATAAAGGCATCACGTCCAATTTCCTGTGCGATTTAAAACCCGGTGATCATTTCAGCGTTACAGGGCCATACGGTCTTGCCTTTAAGCCACCTAAAGAAACGGATGCTACCCTTATCCTGATCGGCACAGGCACCGGCATCGCCCCGTTTCGCGCGTTTATGAAATATCTTCATCAAAAAGTGCCCGACTGGAGAGGAACAGTCCGTTTGTTTTACGGATTTAATAATGGCTTGGATATCCTGTATCAAAACGATGTAGATGATGATGTCATGCAATATTTTGATGAAGCCACCTATGAAGCATTTAAAGCTTTATCGCCGCCCCCGCACTGGGCCGATCCGATTGCGTGGGACATGGCGTTTTCCGAGCGCGGGGATGAATTGATCCGTTTGCTGGATGAACACCACACGTATGTCTATGTCGCTGGCCTTGAGAGTGTGCGCAATCAATTGGATGTCTTAATGAGCACGCTGATGGGTAGCGAAAAGAAGTGGATGGACAAAAAACACGCGCTGACTATTCAAGGTCGCTGGGTCGAAGTTGTGTATTGATGCGTCTCTTCAGTTTTTCCCCTATCTCACGTTGGGCATCAGCCTGATTGTGCTGTCAATCCCTTTGTTCTAGCCTTGTATACGCCATGGTTGATCCTCATGTAATTTATTGCAGAATCTCGGGGTGTGCGTGATCGAACAGATCATACCCGCAGTGATTTTTATGGCGCTTCTGGGTGGAGCGTTAGCTGCGATTATCGCGTTGGCGGTCCGGAAATTGTATGTGTACGAAGACCCCCGCATTGATCAAGTGGACGAGATGTTGCCGCATGTGAATTGTGGCGCGTGCGGATCACCGGGCTGCCGCGCTTTTGCCGAAGCGCTCGTGCGCGGCGAAGTCACTCCCTCCAAATGCACGGTGAATACAGCCGAAGGCAACCAGCGCATTGCCGATTTCCTGGGCGTATCGCTGGGGCAACAGGAAAAAATTGTCGCGCGGCTTGCCTGCGCCGGTGGCAAACATGTAGCCAAAATGCGCGCGCATTATGCCGGGGTTAGCACATGCCGGGCAGCCGTCGCCGCCGGGGGCGGTGGTAAAGCGTGCGCCTGGGGGTGTCTGGGATTAGGCGATTGCGCCACATCCTGCACCTTCGACGCTATTCATATGAACGAATTCGGACTCCCCGTCGTGGACGAAGATAAGTGCGTGGCTTGCAACGATTGCGTGGTGGCCTGCCCTCTTGATTTGTTCAGTCTGCATCCGGTCAGCCACAAGCTGTGGGTGGCCTGTAAAAATTTGGAAGAAGGCGAACAAGCGCTGGCGGAATGCGAAGTCGCATGCACCGCCTGTGGACGGTGCGCAGCCGATGCGCCCGGCGATCTTATTCGCATTATTAACAATCTTGCGGTCGTGGATTACACCCAAAACAATTTGGCAACGCCCTTGCCGATAGAGCGGTGTCCCACAGGCGCGATTGTATGGATAGAAAACAAACAAACGATTAAAGGATCGGCCGCGAAAAAAATTATTCGCAAGACGCCACTCCCTGTCGGAGTGGATTGATTATCATCACAGACGCATCAAACCTAACAGGTCCAGAGGAAAGCACCATGAGCAAAGAACAAGCCAAAGCCAAATATCCCGGTATACCCGACGCGTTGGACGGAAATACCGCTGTTATCATGTGCGAGCGAGAGTCAAGCGATGCCGCGGGAGCCTATCCGATAACCCCTTCCACGCAAATGGGCGAGTATTGGGCGGAAATGACCGCCGCAGGCCACATCAATATTGCCGGGCGGCCGCTTATCTTTATCGAACCGGAAGGCGAGCATGCCGCCGCCGCCGTGACCGCAGGCATGTCCATGAGCGGATTACGCGCGTCGAATTTCTCATCCGGGCAAGGCATTGCCTATATGCACGAATCCCTGTACCCCGCCGTAGGCAAACGCTTGCCTTATATCTTAAATGTGGGATGCCGCGCGATCACCAAATCCACGCTTAACGTGCATGCCGGGCATGACGATTATCATTTAATGGACGATACCGGCTTTTTCCAGGTCATGGCGAAAGACGCGCAACAAGCGGCAGACCTGAACATCATTTCCCGCAAAATTGCGGAGTTAAGTTTAACACCCGGAGCCGTGGGACAGGACGGTTTTCTGACCACGCACTTGATCGAGACTTTAAAAGTCCCGGAACGGGAATTGATTGCGGAATATCTTGGCCTCCCCGAAGACATCATTCCCACGCCTACCCCTGCGCAGGAATTGATGTACGGCAAAACACGCCGTCGTGTGCCGGTTTTGTGGGACGTGGACAACCCCGTGTTGGCGGGTTGCGTACAAAATCAAGACGCGTATATGCAATCGGTAGCTGCGCAGCGGCCATATTTCTTTGATCATATTCGCGATATTACAGATCAATGCATGAAAGAATACAGCGCGCTTACCGGACGGCCTTATGCGCGAGTATCTACGTACCGTTGCGAAGACGCCGAGTATATCCTGGTCGGCATGGGCAGTTTGATCGGCACTGCGGAAGCCGTCACCGATTACCTGCGCGCATCACGCGGCATAAAAGTAGGCGTCATCAATATGACCATGTACCGGCCTTTCCCCGGCGATTTAATTACTGCGCTGCTTAAAGGACGTAAAGGCGTAACCGTGCTCGAACGCACTGATCAACCTTTGGCCGAAGATCTACCGCTGATCCGTGAAATACGCGCGGCTATGGTTAAAAGCATTGAAAACGGTATGGCTGGCGGAAAAAATGTGCCTTATCCCCGCTATGCTACGTACGCGAAAATGCAAGATCATCCGCCCTTATATTCCGGTTGCTACGGCATGGGTAGCCGCGATTTGCAACCCGAAGGCGTGGTCGGCGCCGTGGAAAATATGGTGGAGAAGGGCGCAGGGAAAAAATTCTTTTACTTGTCTATTGACTTCCTGCACGAGCAGCCGTTTACCCCCAAGCAGGAAATCTATCAGCAGGAAATCAAGGACCGTTACCCGACTATTCAGGATTTAGCGGTTAAAGGAAGTGAAAACCCGAATCTTCTTCCAGAAGGCGCGATAACAGTGCGCATGCACTCTGTGGGAGGTTGGGGCGCTATCACGACCGGGAAGAATCTGGCGATGACTTTGTACGATCTGCTTGGATACGATATCAAAGCCAATCCTAAATACGGGTCGGAAAAGAAAGGGCAACCGACCACGTATTACTTATCAGCGGCTCCCGAGCCGATCCGCATCAATTGCGAATACAATTTTGTGGATGTCGTATTATCGCCTGATCCTAACGTATTTAGCCATTCCAATCCTTTGTTCGGCCTGAAAAAAGGCGGCGTGTTTATTATTCAAAGCGATTCGGACGATCCGGAAACCGTATGGCGTAAGATCCCGCAGACCAAGCAGAAGTTTATTATCGAAAACGATATTCGCGTGTTTTTTCTGGATGCATTTAAAATTGCTAAATCCGAAGCGTCGGACGAAGAACTGCAATTCCGCATGCAAGGCATCGCGTTCCAAGGCGCTTTTTTTGCCGCATCACCTGTGATGCAAGCGTCTAACTTAAACGAAGAAACGCTGTTCAAAGCTATTCGCAGCCAAATTGAAAAGAAATTTGGATCCAAAGGCGCACGCGTAGTGGAAGACAATTTACGGGTTGTGCGACGTGGTTTTGACGAAATTAAAGAAATCACAGTCAAAGAAATCACGCGGGATAAAGAATCGGAATTAAAGAAAGCGTCCTCCTTGCCAGTCATGCTGAAACGCCTACCGGCATCGGAAGACCGCAAAACCGATATTCATCGCTTCTGGGAACAAACAGGCAATTTTTATCTCGGAGGTAAACCAAACGATAACCTGGCCGATCCGTTTATCGCGATGAGCCTTATTCCGGCGGCCACGGGCGTGTACCGGGACATGACACAAATCCGCTTTAGTCATCCGCAATGGGATCCGGAAAAATGTACGGCTTGCAGTGATTGTTTTACGGTCTGCCCTGACAGCGCTATACCGGGCATTGCCTGCACTATGGCCGATGCCTTTAACACTACGATCAAGCGTGTGGAAAAAAGTGGCCATGAAACCAAACATTTGCGCCGCGCCGTGCGATTGGTCGAAAAGAAAGTACGCGCGTCCACCGAAGGCGCCAATGGTTCTTCGGTCAATGTCGGTCCGTTGGTAGAGTCAGCCATCACAGCCACGATAGCCGAAGCGCCCGAAGCGGAACGCGCCGAGGTGGAAGCCGAATTTGCCTGGTTCCGTGAAGCTATGGGGAATTTCAAATTCTCGCTTACAAAACCCTACTACAATCAAAAGGAAAAATCACAAGCTGGCACCGGTGGCTTATTCGCCATTACGGTCAATCCGTATACATGCAAAGGCTGCATGTTGTGTGTGGATGTATGCGACGATCAGGCTTTAACCGTGGTCGAGCAAACCCCGGAAAGCATTGAAGAACTACGTCGCGATTGGGATTACTGGATGGACTTACCCAATACGCCCAAAGACTATATTCGTATTGAAGACGTGGACGAAAAAATCGGCGCGCTTGAAACGATGTTAATGGATAAATCGGCGTATCAATCCATGCAATGCGGCGACGGCGCATGCACAGGGTGCGGTGAAAAATCCGTATTGCACATTTTCACGGCAACAGTCACGACGTTGATGCAACGACGAGTGAAAAAACATGTTGAGTACATCACAGGTCTGATCGAAAGACTGGAACAGCATGTGCGCATGAAACTAGCGGAAACCGTGGACATCAGTGATGCCTCGCGTGTTCAAACGATTCTCGAAGCCCATCGGACAGGCGATTTAAAACTCTCCGATCTTGCAGGGGCGTTGGATCAAGGCAAAGCAGGCACGCCGCTTGATCAGGAATGGTTGTCGGACGTCACGGGCTTGATCAAAAAATTGAAAGACCTGAAGTGGAATTATGAAGTAGGTGTTGGCCAAAACGGTCGCGCCAATATGGGCTTCACCAATGCTACAGGTTGTTCTTCGGTATACGGATCCTCTTATCCCTACAACCCCTACCCGTTCCCGTGGACCAATCACTTGTTCCAGGATGCGCCATCGGTTGCTTTGGGCATATTCGAAGGGCACATGGTCAAAATGGCGGAAGGGTTTAAAGCCATCCGTCTCGCGGAAACCGAATTAACAGGCTCTGAGACTATTACGCAAGCGCGCAAGAAACTGACGTACTTTAACTGGAGTCAATTTACAGACGATGAATTCCTGTTGTGCCCGCCGGTGGTAGCCGTTGGCGGCGACGGAGCCATGTATGATATCGGCTTCCAGAATATGTCACGCGCGCTGATGTCCGGCCGTCCTGTCAAAATCCTTGTGTTGGATACACAAGTCTATTCCAACACAGGCGGCCAAGCCTGTACGTCCGGCTTTATCGGTCAAGTATCCGATATGGCTCCTTACGGCAAGGCGTGGCACGGGAAAACGGAAACGCGCAAGGAAATGAGTTTGATTGGCGCCGCGCACCGGACAGCGTATGTGCTTCAAGGCAACATTTCAAATTATACGCATTTGATTGAAGGATTTATTGACGGAATCAATGCGCGACGACCGGCGTTGTTTAACATCTACGCGGTTTGCCAACCGGAACACGGTGTGCCGGATGACGCCACATTTGCGCGAAGCAAGATGGCTCTGGAATCCCGCGCATATCCGGTCCTTACCTTTAATCCGGACGGTGGCCCCAGTTGGGAAGACTGCCTGGATCTCAACGGCAACCCGGCTTTGGACGATGTATGGCCTGTTTATACCTTGAAATACCTCGATGACGACGGGAACGAGCAAAGCATGGAATTGCCTATGACTTTTGCTGACTTTGCCGTGCTTGAAGGACGTTTTCGTAAACATTACCGCGCGGCCCCACCGGACACATGGAATGAAAATATGATTCCTATTTCGGAATTTATCGAATTACCCAAAGACGAACGCGAAGGTTTATTCCCGTATGTGTGGACCGTGAATAAGAAAAATCGTTTAGTCCGCGCATTGGTCTCCGAGGAATTGGTGGCTTCGACCGAAGAACGCCGCGACTTCTGGCTTACGTTGAAAGCGCTTGCCGGATTGTCCAAAAAAGTGGATCCCGATCAAATAGCTCAACAAGTCCGCGCGGAGACCGCACAAAAACTGGCCAGTGGCCTTATGGCTATGCTTTCGGGGGCGGCAGGAGGAACGATAACACTACCCTCCGTGGAAAATACCGCGACGCCAAGCGCAGCGCCATCCGCGCCAACGGCGGGTTTTGAACCGGTATGGATTGATCAGGCTGAATGCACCTCGTGCGATGAATGCATAAATATCAATCCCAAGATATTTGCCTATGATGAAAACAAAAAAGCCTACGTGAAAGACCCGAAAGGAGGTCCCTATAAAGACATTGTGCGTGCAGCAGAAAAATGCACAGGTCAATGCATTCATCCGGGGACACCCGCCGATCCGAACGAAAAAGATGTGGCGAAATTGATCAAACGGGCAGAGAAGTTCCAATAAGGCTCTACGCGCATGCTAGGACTGATCAATATACTCCGATCACAATCCGGGCGAGGTACTTTCTCGCACGGCGTGCATCCGGCGGAAAATAAACACTACACGGAAAACAAGCCGATCCATCGGCTTCCGTTTCCCCCGGAATTATATCTGCTGCTGTCACAGCATGCAGGTAAGCCATCCGTTCCTTTGGTCAAACCCGGACAGGAAGTGGTTCGCGGAGAGCCTATCGCCCGCGCGGATGGTTTTATGTCTGTTCCGCTACATGCCCCTGCGACAGGCATCATTAAGCGCGTGGATCTTGTGCCCACCTCAAAAGGACCGCGCAAACCTGCGTTGGTCCTGCAGGTTCATCCGGGTGAGTCCCAGGAAATATTGTACGGAGCGCCTCGCGATTTAAATGCGATGTCACCCAAGGAAATCATTCAAGCCGTGCAAGATGCGGGTTTGGTTGGTCTCGGAGGCGCCGCGTTCCCAACCCATGTGAAGTTATCCCCTCCCCCTTCCCATCGCGTGGATACTATTTTGATTAACGGGTGCGAATGTGAACCGTTTCTTACCACGGATCATCGCTTGATGATCGAACATGCGGACGACCTGGTAACCGGCACACGATTGCTTATGAGGGCGATGGGCGCCGACCGTGGCATAATTGGCACAGAAGACAATAAAATGGATGCCGCCGAAGCCATGCGTAAAGCGTGTCCTCCCGACGGCTCTATCACGGTTAAAGTCGTCCCTACCAAATATCCGCAAGGCGCGGAAAAAATGCTCGCAAAGGCGCTTGTGGACAGGGAAATACCATCCGGTGGATATCCTTCCGCCGTCGGACTGGGTGTATTTAACGTAGCGACCACCGCGCAAATTGGCGCATTGCTGCCCATGCAACGAGGTGTGATTGAACGCGTTGTGACCGTGACCGGCCCGGGCATTGAGAAACCGGGCAATTACCTTGTTCCTCTCGGCACTCCGTTGCGTTTTATTTTGAATTATCTGGGGTACCACGGTTCAGCAAAATATTTAATTACAGGCGGCCCCATGATGGGCGATACGGTAGCCTCCCTTGACGTGCCCATCACAAAAGGATGCGGTGGTTTTCTTGTGTTACGTCCCGAGGACTTATCCGCGCATCGTATTGAGCATACCTTTCCGTGCATTAGCTGCGGCAAATGCGTAGAAGCATGTCCCATGCATCTGAACCCCTGCCATTTAGGCAAGCTTGCGGCGCGGCGACGCTATCTGGATATGGATGATTATAATTTATTTGATTGTTTTGAATGCGGATGTTGCAGCTATGTTTGCCCTGCAGGCATTCCCCTAGTGCAGCATTTTCGAGTATCCAAAGCCATGAATCGCAAATTGAAAGCAGCGGCTCAATGAATGCAATGTCTCCCCATGTTGAATTGCGTTCTTCCCCTCACTTCCACGAGCGCATATCCGTGGACAAAATTATGCGGCATGTGGTGTATGCGCTGATTCCGGTCTGCGCGTATTCCGTTTTTCAATTCGGCATTAGTTCGCTGGCTTTGATTATCGTTTGCACTGTGGTTTGCATTGGCACAGAACATCTCTTTTGCCATTTAGCCGGCAAACCCTCCACCATTAACGATTGGAGTGTGACGATAACCGGCATTCTGCTTGCGTTGACACTGCCACCATCGTTTCCTTTATGGATGGCCGCAGTCGCGTCATTTTTCGGTGTAGGCGTCGGAAAGATATTTTTTGGAGGTCTGGGTTACAATGTCATGAATCCGGCGCTTGTGGGGCGCGCATTCGCCCAAGCCGCGTTTACCGTGCCCATGACTACATGGACGCCCTCTATGGCCCCGGGACGTTTTGCGAAATTTATTCCGTCATCCTTGACCCCGCCATTTCTTACCCCTTTGTCTAATGATTCATGGATGGAATCGGTTGCTCGCGACGGGTTTACCGGCGCTACGCCTTTGGCATTAATGAAGTTTGAACATGTTGCGGCGGATACGTCCGATTTATTATTTGGAACCATTTCCGGATCGGCAGGCGAAACGTCGGCCTTATTGATTTTTATTTGCGGGCTATATTTGATTGCGCGGCGCATGATGGATTGGCGGATCACCGCCAGCGTGCTTCTTTCGGCCGCTGTTCTGTCAGGCATGTTTTATTTATGGAATCCGGAAATATATCCATCCCCGTTATTTACATTATTTTCGGGGGGATTGATGTTGGGCGCTGTATTTATGGCCACCGATATGGTGGCATCACCGGAAACATCGGTCGGCGTGTGGATATACGGGATTATGATCGGCGTTGTCACCGTGGTTATTCGACTTTTCGGCGGCTTAAACGAAGGCGTCATGTACGCGATATTGCTCGCTAACGCGGCGTCGCCTTTAATTAGCCGCGTCACCCAACCACGCAAATACGGATACGTCAAACCCGTTAAAAACAAGGAGCAGGCCCCGGCATGAACCAGCCCATTCCCCAGCCTCCTCCGCCTACGCCGCCCAGTATGCGCCTTATTGCCACGTTGGGCTTAATCGCGATGTTCTCCGGGCTTGCGATTGTGCTTGTGTATCAAATTACTTTTGAACCGATCGCGCGGAACAGACGTGAAGCTTTGGAAAAAGCCGTATTCGATGTATTGCCGAATGCCGTGCAGCGCGTGAATTACCGCGTGGATCAGGATGGACTCACGCGCGTGGAAGGCAACGAGGTCGCCTCTGCAAACGCGTATGCGGGATATACCGAGGATGGTCGCCTTGTCGGTCTTGCTTTACCCGCGTCAGCGCGGGGATACGCGGATGTCATTCGCGTCCTTTACGGGTACGATCCAGTTCGGGAAATCATTATCGGTTTTAAGGTGCTGCAAAGCGCTGAAACACCGGGACTCGGGGATAAAATTGAGACCGATCCCGCGTTTCTTCAAAATTTTGAAGCGCTTTCCGTGAAATTAAACGAAGAGAAAAGCGCTTTGCTCCACGATGTCGTAACGGTAAAACGCGGCCAAAAAAATGAACCGTGGCAAATTGACGGCATTACCGGCGCAACGGTATCGTCCATGGCCATAGGACAAGCGCTACGGGAAAGCACGGCAGAGCTGCTTCCCCTGCTGGCTCCGCATGTGGATGTTTTACGTGAAGCGCCATCGTCTGATGGAGGGACATCATGATGGCGCCTATGACTCCAGCCACCGATAAACCGGATGTCGCGACGTTCCAGGAGGGTTTGTGGAAAGATAACCCTGTCTTTACGATGCTTCTGGGCTTGTGTCCCGCGCTTGCCGTGAGCAATACCGCTATCAATTCCCTCGCGATGGGGTTAGCAAGCACGTTTGTATTGCTTGGGTCCAGCACACTGATATCGCTATTACGCCATGCGATCCCTAAGCAAGTGCGCATTGCATCGTATATTATAATTATTGCCACTTTTGTGACCGTGGTGGACTACACCATTCACGCAGTAAGCTTGGAATTATACAATGCGCTGGGCGCGTTTATTCAGTTGATTGTTGTGAATTGTATAATTCTTGGACGTGCGGAAGCGTATGGATCCAAATATCCTCCCTTAAAGACGCTGGTTAATTCTTTGGGGATGGGGGTTGGTTTTACGATGGCGCTGCTGGCCGTGGGGGGCGTGCGTGAAATTCTGGGCTTTGGAAGCTTTTTCGGGATACCCTTATTTGGATCTTCATTCCAACCGTGGGCCGTGTTTATTTTGCCGCCGGGCGGTTTTATTGTCTTATCTCTTTGGCTGTTTCTATTTGCATGGATCAAACAACGGAAGGAGAAAGTGCATGCAGCCTGATTCGCATATATTTCTTTTCCTGAATGCATTCTTGATAAACAATTTTGTGTTGGCGTTGTTTCTTGGTTTATGTCCGTTTTTAGGCGTGTCGGGCAAAATTAAAACAGCGTGGCCAATGGGGTTGGCCGTAACGTTTGTCATGCTGGTGGCATCGGTGTGCGCGTATGGCATCAACATGCTTCTTGTCCATTTTGATATCGAGTATTTACGTTTAATAAGTTACATCGCAGTCATTGCGTCCGCTGTACAATTGGTTGAGATGACTATTAAGAAATTCAGCCCTACCCTTTTCCGGATGCTCGGCATATTTCTTCCGTTGATTACAACCAATTGCGCCATTCTGGGCATGGCGCTTTTTCAAACGTTTAATGAATACAATTTTACGCAAAGCCTTGTGTATAGTCTGGGCGCGGGAGCGGGTTTTATGTTGGCGCTGGTGCTTATGGCTGGTTTGCGCGAGAAACTGGAATTGGCGTTTGTGCCGGATGCATGCACTAGCGCGGCTACAGGCTTAATGCTGGCGGGTCTTTTGTCTTTAGCGTTTATGGGTTTTGCCGGGTTGGGAGGATGACATGGAACTGCTTGTAACAAGTGTAAAAGCAACCATGCTTATCATGGGCATACTGGCAGGTTGGCTAGGCGTACAGTACGCGTATCGCCGTTTTGCCTGGCGCCACCCCGAATTCGGTCCCGCGCAAGAACATCTCGGGTGTGGCATGGCATGCACATGCCACGATCCATGCGATTACCGGGACAATGGACAATGTACGAAAAACCAAACGAAGGCAGAAACCTCCGAGGGAGAACAGCGATGAAAATCACGGAATACGATATCAGCAATCCTTATCAAGCCACGATAGAAAGTAACGAGCGCATCACACCCACGGATGCCGATGAAGTTCGGCATATTGTATTAAGTATTCCAGACGCCACATTTCACTACGTGGAAGGACAAAGCATTGGCGTGCTGGCGCCACCCGAAGGCGATTTTGGCAATGAATATCATATGCGTTTGTATTCCATCGCCAACGCGCGTCATGGAGAGGAAGGAGACATGTCGGAAATCGCGATATGCGTGCGCCGTTGTTTTTATATTGATGATATCAGTGGCGAACGTCATCCCGGCGTAGCATCCAACTACTTATGCGATCGCCGGCCCGGCGATAAAATCAATATTGTCGGCCCATACGGACGGCAGTTTCAAGCGCCGCGTGATAATACATGCAACTTGCTTATGATTGGCGTAGGCACAGGGATCGCCCCGTTCCGCGCTTTCCTGAAACATATTTACGAAGAGCGCAAGGAATGGAAAGGCAAAGTGCGTTTGTTTTACGGAGCCAAAACCGGAATGGACTTGCTGTATATGAATGACGAGAAAAATGATTTTGCGTTGTATTATGATCAGGAGACGTTCAAAGCATTCGAGGCCTTAAGCGCACGACCTCATTTCGATGAACCACCAGAAATTGAACGACAAGTAATGGATAATGCCATCGAAGTGTGGAGTCTTATTCAAGATCCGAAGACGTATGTATATGTTTCGGGATTATCTTCGCTCGAAAAAACGCTTGATCGCATTATGATCGCCTTGGCGGGATCGGAAGATGAATGGGCTAAAATCAAGAAGCAACTCATCGAAGAGCGACGATGGGCCACGTTGTTTTACGATTAATCCGCGGGCTTTAGCGCGGCGATGCTGGACATGACTTTTTTGACAATGAGATCGTAATCGGTTTTGCCGTTGCGCATAATTTGAAGTTCCTCGGGCCGTATCGCTTGGCCAAACGTCACGCGGATTTTCGCGGGTTTAATCCATGTGCTTCCTTTGGGCCATGCCCGGTATGTGCCGTCCAGATACACGGGCACAACCGGCACGCCGGACTTGGCAATAAGAAATCCAACCCCTCCTTTGGCTTCTTGTATAGCGCCATCCAGGCTGCGCGTGCCTTCAGGAAATAAACAAACCACGTTGCCGCTTTTCAAATACTGAATGGCCGAGCGTAATGCGGCTAAATCCCCTTTGGTGCGATCAATGGCAATCGTTCCGATTTTGCGGTACCACCAACCCAATACAGGCGCATCAAACAAATTATCTCGCGCCATAAAATGCACCACGCGCTTAGACACGCCGCTCCCTACAATCGGGGGGTCCAGGAAGCTGGCATGATTAGGCGTCAGAATGCAGCCCCCCTTTAAAGGCACATGTTCCGCGCCCCGGACTTCAAGACGAAAATACAGTTTAATGAAGCATCGAACGACAGCCCGGACCGACCAATACCATGGATTGGATGGATCGGCGCTCATGCTTGATTCCGGAAAGACTCAACATCGTGGACAATTAAATCCACGACATCATCCACGGTCATGCTTGTGCTGTTAATGACCCGGGCGCCTAAAGGAATTTGAAGTGGCGCCGTTTTCCGCGTGCTATCCATCTGATCCCTGCGTTGCAAGGAATGCAGCACTTTATCCACATCAATGTCCTGTTCTTTCGCGGACAACTCGCGATGCCTGCGCCGTGCGCGCTCTTCCGGATCGGCATCCAGATAATATTTAAACCTCGCATGGGGGAAAACGACCGACCCAATATCCCGCCCTTCCATCACTAAATCACCAAATTGTGACGTTTCGCGCAAACGCGCTACAATAAATTTACGAACTTCCGGTATCGCGGCAATTGCAGAAACTTTTTCACGCACCGGCTCGGAACGCAGATGATCTGAAGGATCAACTTGATCAATGGTGAACGACATAATGCGATCTTCCACGGAAAAATCCCATGAGGATTGTTCCATAAGCGCAATCACCGCCTCGGAATCATGCACATCCACGCCCTCACGGACCGCTTTCCATGTCATGCCCCGGTACCATGCGCCGGAATCCACATACATGAATTTCAAACGCCGTGCCGCGTGGCGCGAAACCGTGGATTTACCCGATGCCGAGGGTCCATCCACAGCCACAATACAAGGTTCATTAGTATTCGACATGGCCTCCTAAACGCTGTAAGTCCTCCCAGAAACCCGGGTAGGAAGTTTCTACACACTCTATATTTCGCACAATTAAAGGCTTATCGGCAAACAGCGCAAGCACCGCCATGGACATCGCGACACGATGATCGCCGTAACTATCCACCATGCCGGCGGATTTCACTTTACCAGGTCCATGAACCACCATACCGTCTTCGCGTTCTTCCACATCCACGCCATTTCTGGATAGATTCTCGCACATCGTTTTGATCCGATCGGATTCTTTGTGGCGCAGTTCTTTGGCATCTTTTACAATGGTTTCACCGTCGGCCAATGCAGCCGCCACCGACAAAATAGGAATTTCATCAATTAAATTCGGAATCTCCGTGCCCCCGATAACGGTGCCTTGCAATTTGCCTCCCGCCACCCGTATTTCCCCGACAGGTTCCGCGCTTAATGACGATTTGGAGGGGATGACTTTAATGCGCGCCCCCATCCTTTTTAACACATCAAGCAACGCAGTGCGTCGCGGATTAAGTCCTACATTTTTTAATGTAATGGATCCCCGCCGATGCGCGGCGGCGGCGACAATCCAGAAGGATGCCGACGAGAAATCGGATGGCACAGACCATTTGCGTCCGATAATTTTAGGACCTTGAGGACCCGCGCCTGTAATCGTAATGGTTTTATCTTCCATCGTAAGGGGCAAATCAAGCGTCTGGAAAATGCGTTCTGTATGATCGCGGGTATGTTCAGGCTCAATGACGGAGGTGTCACCTTCGGCATACAATCCCGCCAGCAATATCGCTGATTTAACTTGCGCGGATGCCATAGGCACTTCATACGTGATCCCTTTCAAATGCGAGCCGGTCACACGAATCGGCGCACACCCATTAGGGCCAAGTAACTCGATGTGAGCGCCCATAAGCGCAAGTGGATCCTGCACTCGTTTCATAGGCCGGGATCGTAACGACTCGTCACCGGTCAATTCCGCCACGATGTTTCTTCCGCTTAGAAAACCAGTCAACAAACGCATGGCTGTGCCGGAATTACCCATATCCAACGCACCGGATGGCGTCATAATTTTACCGGACGTTCCTTGAATATAAAGTTCGCCGTCGCGGTCAAAATGTGTGCGGGCGCCGAGCGCTTCCATCGCTTTGAGCAATGCAATGCAATCTCCGCTTTGCAAAAATCCTTGTACCGTGGATATGCCGGTTGCCACGGATGCCAATAAGCCAATCCGGTGCGAGATGCTTTTATCACCCGGGGGCTGCACGGTCCCTGCTATTTTCGTTGAGGGATGTACCCGGGCCATTTTAAGTATGTTCTGTGCGGTCATGCATGATCTCCGGCTGCGTTAGGAAGCCAACAACCGTATTCTGGCTTCACGTCCTTGCGCAAGCAAGTCGCGAACGCGTTCAAATTCCTTTTTTGTAATGGCTTCTTTCATGGCGCGCAATACCTGTTCACAAGCCTCTAATTCCATTTCGAGCGCCGCGGCATTTGTAACTACAATATCGTGCCAGACATCCGGCGCTCCTTCCGCTACCCGCGTCGTATCACGGAAGCCCGTTCCACAATACGCGCCTACCGTGGCATCGGAGGCATCGCGCCCCACGGTTAGCGCCAGGATGGATGCCAGCACGTGCGGTAAATGACTGGTGCGCGCCATCATGGCGTCATGCTGATCCGGTGACATAATAGACACAGCAGAACCAAGCGATTTCCAAAATTCCTGTAACAGCGCCAAGGGTTTTGAATCCATGGTTTTCTTTTCCGGCGTAATTACAGTCATGGCGCCTTCGTATAAATCCGCACGGGCTGCATCCAATCCTTGCTGCTCTGAACCGGCAATAGGATGACTGCCTATAAAACAAGCCCCACCCCACTCTTCCTGACAGGCGCTTATCGTTTGAGCCAAATAGGATTTTGTGCTTCCTACATCCGTAACAAGGGCTCCTTGCTTGAGAGCCGTCCAAATCTGCCTGGCCAAATCCGGTATCGTTAAGATCGGCGTGCAAAAGACCACCAAATCCGCATCGCGGACTGCTTTCTGTATATCGCCGTAAGCCTCATCCACCATGCCCCGACGTATCGCCTCCTGACGTGTTTCCTCGCGACGCGCAAAGCCATGCACAACCCATGAAAGTCCACGAGCTTTCAACGCCAGCCCAATGGAGCCGCCCATTAATCCAAGCCCAATGATGCTTATTTTTTTCATGAGGACAAAGATTCCTGCTGTAACAGAGGAACAAGCGCCTCAATAAAACGACGATTTTCCTCATACGTGCCGATGGTTACGCGGATATACTCTGCCAATCCATAGCCGTCCATGGGGCGCACAATGACATGGCGTTGCTGGAGTTCTTTAAACACAGTACGTCCATCGCCAACATGAACCAAAAGCATATTTACACGAGATGGAACATACGCGATTTGCTCGGCATCCAAAGCATCACAGATATAGCGCAACCCATCGCGAACCATAGCCCGTGTTTTCTGCACGTGCTCCTCGTCATCCAAGGCCGCCAGCGCACCTGCATGCGCCATGGCATTGACATTAAAGGGTTGTCGCAAGTGTTCCAAATGACGAATCAACGATTTAGAGGCAACCGCATAGCCAAGCCTCAATCCGGCCAAGCCGTATGCTTTTGAAAATGTTCTCAGCACACAGACTGGAAGACCTTCCCGCACGTAACGCATGCTATCAGGTTGTTCTTCAGGAGGAAGAAGCTCTACATACGCTTCGTCCAAAACCACAAGGACATCTTCAGGAACAGAACGAATAAATTGATCCAATGCGTCCGGGGATACCGCGGTGCCGGTTGGATTATTTGGATTCGCCACAAACACCAGTTTCGTATTTGGCGTTATGGCGCGACGCATGGCCTGCAAATCATGCGTATACCCATCCATGGGCACGGCTATAGTGTGAGCTTGCTGGGTCATAGCGACCAGCTTGTATATTACAAATGCCCGTTCAGACATCACAATCTCATCGCCCGGTTCCAGAAAGGCGCGCGCCAGAAATTCAATTAGTTCATTGCTTCCGTTTCCGGGAAGAATATGATCGGCATCCACGCCTAGTTTCTCGCCCAAAGCACGGCGAAGATAAAACGAACCGCCATCCGGATAGATATGCATGCGGGAGGCTTCCTTTTGCATGGCATGCACCGCACGCGGGGAAGGACCAAGCGCATTTTCATTGGAAGCAAGCTTCACAATATCATCCACGGAATCCAAGCCGAGCTCACGGGCAACTTCCTCCATAGGCCGTCCGGGCTCATACAAAGGAAGCTTGTCTATCCAGTTTTTTCTTATCGTCACACCGCGCATAACACTCCTGAAAATATCGCCGACTTACTTAAGACCGCTAAACCGTATCAAACCGGGAATAGCGTGCGCAAGAATGAAGCATTCGCTAAGGGATTGACATCATAAAAGCCGCAACAGCATTATACACGCTTATGACTTCAACACCAACAGCCATTGCCTATCTCGGGCCGGAAGGCACGTATGCGCATCTCGTAGCCCGAACCCGGTACGGACTGGATATCCAGCATGTACCTATGCCCAGCATTCCGCATGTCTTTGAATATGTGGCGTCAAATACGGATGTATTGGGCATTGTGCCCATCGAAAACTCATCCGGCGGAACAATTTATGAGACCGTGGACTTGCTTGTCAGCCATGCCCCCCATGTCGCCATTCGGGAAGAACTGGCGGTGAATGTCAAATTGGCTTTGCTGGGCCATGATATGAATTCCATTAACATCATTTACTCGCACTTTGCGCCTTTAAATCACTGCGGGGCATGGTTGAAAGAGCGTTTTCCCGGCGCTGAACTTCGCGAAACACGTAGCACAGCCGAAGCAGCGATTGAAACAAGTAAAAATCCATCGGCGGCGGCTTTAGGTTCTAGACTTCTCAGCGAATTATACCCTTTACGCATTCTTGAATATCCGGTGATGGACGACGTCGTGAATGTTACGCATTTCTTCGCGTTAGGTCGTCCCGCCACAACGCCTATACCCGCCACGCGCACCGGTTTACTTGTTCGCCTGTTGAATCAACCTGGTTCTTTATGCACGTTTCTGGAACCATTCAGAGAACGCCATGTAAACCTGACGCGCATCGTATCGCGTCCCATACCGCGACAGCCGCAAACGTATGTATTTTTTGTGGAAATTGAAGGGTCTGTTTTGGAAGAAGGAAAAACCAAAACTGTTTTAGCTGAAGCATCCAAAGCCGCGGACACGATTCATGTGCTTGGTTCCTATCCTATTGTGTCCGCGTACGACTCGTAATTCATATCTGCTCTTCCGTCTTTTTTGCCGCATCCATGATCGCGGTATAAATATGCTGAAGAAGCTCACTGGACAAAGGACCCTCGTTAATACGTGTCACATGATCCAGCACGGCTTGCTCCCGTTCCGGCACCCATATTTGATCGCCGCGCTGTTTTTTTAAATGACCAATTTCCAACGCAGCTTTAATCCGTTTATTTAACAACGGAACCAATTGTTCATCCATATCGTCAATTTGTTTGCGAAGCATTTCAAGGTTCATGATAATTCCTTGTCTTTATCTTCATCGTCCATGGAATCTTCCTCATCCTCCCACGCTTCATCATCGTCATCCTCATCGAATTCGTCTTCATCCTCATCTTCGCCGGGGACGCCGGACATTTCTTCTTCGGGCGTATGGGGTGGTAAAGATGAATTATCCGGTTCAGATTCAATTAAATCCTGTTGTTCGGACTTCGTTTCTTCTTTCTTTTTCAATTGCTCGGCTTCTAAACGACGTAATTCCTCCGTGCCGGGTAAATCGTTCAAGGATTTTAAACCAAAATGTTCCAGAAATTTCTGCGTGGTGCCAAACATCCACGGACGTCCCGGCAATTCACTGCGCCCCAGCACCCGCACTAACTGCATATCCAGCAAATTACGAAGAATTTGATCCACCGCCACTCCACGTACCGCCTCAATTTCCGAGCGTACGACGGGCTGACGGTACGCAACAATAGCCAGAGTCTCCAACGCTGGACGGGAAAGCCGGTTGGCTTTTCCTTTTTCCAAAAGCATACGCAACCAAGGGCCGCATGCAGGATCATTTGCCAGACGGTACCCATGAGCGACTTCCCGGATTTGAATACCGACATGCTGTGTTTTCAGCAACGTCCGCAATTCCTCCAAAGCCTGCTTGATCTGATCTTCCGTGACCGCCGCAAAATCTTTGGTATAGCCCCCTTCTTGCTCTGCGGTGCCTATAATCACTTTACGCATATGCGCAATCGAAATAGGTTCTTTGGATGCAAAAATGAGCGCACCCACAATTTGTTTCAGTTCAGGTATTACGATCGTCTCGTCCATGCTTCCCTCATCCTTATGGCAGCCCGGGTGTCATTAAAATAATCGGCCCGTAAGGTTCGTCTTGTGTCGCAAGTAATTGTTTTAAACGCATCAATTCAAGCACCGCCAGAAACGTACATACGACTTCGTGGCGGGAGCGCATGCCTTTAAATAAATCCGTCAAACAAAGACGGCTTGCGTTTTTCATGCGCGCCAATAAATCATCAATTTTTTCCCCGACCGTAAACCGTTCCGCGAAGATTTCCTTTAATTCCTCTTGCTGAACTTTGCTTAACGCATCGTTAAACGCGCTTATAAGATCAAAAATACTTACGTCTTGAAGCGCGACATCGGGTATAGGCCCAAGATCCACTCCTTCGCCGGTGCGATCGAAAATATTTTCCTGCATTTCTTCAAGGGATTGTAAATGTATCGCGGCATCTTTGAATTTTTTGTATTCCACCAATTGCCGCACTAAATCCCAGCGAGGGTCTTCCTCGTCGTCCGCGTCCTCTACGACCCGTTCTTCCACCGGTAAAAGCATGCGACTTTTAATCATCATTAATGTCGCGGCCATAACTAAAAATTCACCGGCGATATTCAAATCCAGCATGCGCATTACATCAAGATATTCGATGTACTGACGCGTAATCTTTTCGATCGGAATATCATAAATATCCACTTCCTCTTTGCGGATTAAATACAGCAACAGATCCAGTGGACCTTCAAAAACATCCAACACAACTTTGTAATCATCCTGTGCCATCGAATTTAATCCAACCCCATGGCCACACGCGCATTTTGTAGCGTAGCGATCGCTTCCGCTCGAGCCCGTCGCGCCCCTTCGCGCAAAACATCGTCAACATAACCACTATCTTTTTCCAACGCTTCCCGTTTTTCACGTAAAGGCGCAAAGCGTTCTTCAAACAATGTCGCTAAAGCTTTCTTGGCTTCCCCGTAGCCCATTCCTCCCGCGCGATAGCGCGCCGCCATTTCCTCACGCGCCGCATCGTCTGCCAACAACTTATACAGGGCAAAAACATTGCATTGTTCCGGGTCTTTCACGTCTTCCACGCTTTTGCTGTCGGTAACAATACGCATGATGGCTTGACGCGCTTGTTTTGGCGGAGCAAATAAATCAATGGTGTTGCTGTAGGATTTGGACATTTTTTGTCCGTCTACACCCGGCACCACGGCTACGTCATCACGAATGGATGCTTCAGGAACACGAAACGTTTCGCCATACTGATTATTGAATTTCTGTGCCAGATCACGCGCTACTTCGAGGTGTTGTTTCTGGTCGCGACCAACCGGCACGACATCGGCCTGAACCGCCAGAATATCCGCTGTCATTAACAACGGATAAGAAAACAAGCCGTGTGAAGTCGGGAGTCCCCGTGATGTTTTATCCTTGTACGAATGACAGCGTTCGAGCAAACCCATGGGGGTCAGCGTAGAGAGCAGCCAGGTTAATTCCGTGACTTCAGGCACATCGCTTTGACGATAAAAAGCCGTCTGTTCCGGATCGAGGCCGCACGCCAGAAAATCCAACGCCACATCCCGGGTACAGGAACGTAAGGTATCCGCGTCATTGATACTGGTCAGTGCATGGTAATTGGCAATGAAGATAAACGATTCTCCTTGAGATTGCCCTTCAATGACCGGGCGCATCATGCCAAAATAATTGCCTAAGTGCAGTTTACCCGTAGGCTGTATGCCAGATAGTATTCTCATTACCGACTCCTAGAACACAAACAAACCCGCGCCTATATGAAACGCCGCGCCCGCGAGTAGCGTCCATCCCGTCACCTTCGCGCGTGAAAAGCTTCCCGCTATTCGTTCAACAGTATGACGGTACCGGAAAGGGCTAAGCAATACGATCATGCCCCATATAATCATCCCGTACACCAACGTAACAACAATCAGACGTAACGGGGAAGGATTCCATCGAGCGGCATCCAAAACCGGAGCAGCAAGAAGCAACACCAATCCTCCTAACATCCGGGGGGGCAACAATTCGTCCATGTAACGTGTTACGGCAAACCAAGCAAGAGGCGCGACGAGGTACAGCAAGAATTTGTAAGGCTCAAACTGAGCCCAGGACATCTGATGTAGCAAGACCGTGATCCAGATAAGATTGAATGCCGCTAGAGCCGATCCCGCCCACGGGTGGCGGGTCAACCGCAGCAAAAAAGCATGCGTAGCCTTGGAATGAAATAATAACGCGTAGCCCCCTACGGCGCAGCATAATCCAAGAACTACTGTAATGGTGGAAAAAGAGAGGCTCAGATCTTGCCTTCCCGATACACGACATGCTTACGGGCAACGGGATCAAATTTCTTGATCTCCATTTTTTCCGTCTGCAATTTCTTGTTTTTTGTAGTGGTGTAGAAATGGCCTGTTTTTGCCGATGATACTAATTTAATATTTTCACGCATATACGTACTCCTTTATATTTATGGAATGTGCGGGTATACCCTCCAAGACCGGATCATGCAAGCCGATTCAGACGTTCAACCCGCGGATAAAGATATTTGCCCGGACATAATGTTTGGCCCAAATCCATGTGACCGTATACCTGTCCCTTCTGTATGGCAAAACGTTGCCGCAACAACCCGATGAGTGTTTCCATAGAAATCAACTGCAGACGGGAAGGTCTTTGACGCTCAAAATTGCCTAACAATACGATTCCAATATTATATTCGTTTTGGCCGGAAACATGAGCGCCCCAATACTTAAGGGAACGGCCTTCCCATACGCGACCGGCATAATCCACAAGAAAATGATATCCTATATCACCGAAATCGCGATTCAAATGGCCCCCCAATACCCCGTCCAGGCATCGTGCGACCGCCGAATCCGATGTCGCAGTGATGACGTCCAGCCCGGTATGATGTACGGTAATTCGATGGAATATATTGTTTATGGCCGGATGCAACCGTTTTACGTTGGGCTCCACACATGCCCACTCGCTTCGCCTTTTTAGAGGAAGTTCACGAGACACATAATCCAAATCCACCGCGGGATTATGGATCACCGACGTTGAAGCCCACGCCGGAGCCAACGTCACCCATGGTAACGTCATCCCCAGTGAACGCAGAAAACGTCGCCGATTGAAATTAGAATCGGTTGAGTTCATAACAAATAGACAGGGAATTTATCAAAACAAAGACACAGGTTCAAGCTCGCATTCGTTGAAAAAAGAGATAAAATCATACGTACCAAATTTATCAAGTTCCTGTAAGAAAATGTGATATTTTGCCATGAAAACTCGCTCTGTTTGCGCACAAGTTTTATCGTGGATTCCACCTTTGTGCTGGATGGGACTTTTATACTATCTTCTGACAAAACCCATGGATACAGAAAAGCTGGCTTGGCTTCCTGAGCATGCGGATAAAGTCGTTCATTTCGGTTTTTTCCTTATAATGTCTTGGCTTTTTATTTATCCTTTCCGGGTAAGTCTTGCGATGTCCTGGCGGAAATGCGCGTGGTGCAGTTTCATCCTCGCTACGGCTTTCGGGGTATGGACCGAATGGATTCAATCCGGATTGCCTCACCGCCAAACGGATCTCATGGATGTGATGGCAAATATTCTCGGGGCGGGTACGGTATTTCTGTTACGCTCTCGTCGCCTTGACCCTACGCTCAAAATAGACATATAATTTATCCAACTCAACGTCCTACTTCATGAAAAAGAAACAGCCTACTGAACGCATTCGACAGCTCCGCGAAGAGATTGAGCGGCACAACGAATTGTATTATCAGCAAGCCAAGCCCGAGATATCCGACCGGGACTATGATGCACTGGTGAAGGAGTTGGAAGCGCTGGAGCAACAACATCCCGAGTTAAACCTCGATAACTCCCCCACCCGCTCCCTTGGGGAACGCCCGTTGGAAGGATTCAAAACCGTAACACATGCCGTTCCCATGATGAGTTTGGGGAATACGTATAGCAAAGCTGACGTAGAAGCATTTGATACGCGCCTTCGCAAATTAGTGTCTGGAGAAGATTTGACGTATGTGCTTGAGCCAAAAGTAGATGGGGTGGCCGTCACGTTGCGTTATGAAAAAGGCGCTTTAACGCTGGGCGCCACGCGCGGCGATGGACGTCAAGGCGACGATATCACGGCTAATCTTCAAACAATAAAAAACATACCTCGCACGCTGCATGGTTCAAAGATTCCGGAAGTACTGGAGGTTCGTGGCGAAGTATTCATGCCTAAAAAAGGGTTTCTCAAAATCAATGAACAACGTATGGAAGAAGGTCTTCCGGTGTTTGCCAATCCACGGAATGCGGCCGCGGGGTCGTTGAAGCAATTGGACTCGCGGGTGGTGGCAAGCCGTCCGCTGGACGCGGTTTTTTATGCCGTGGGTGAAGTGCGCGGCATGACCTTCCCTACCCATGAAAAGTTATTGGATCAGCTTGATACCATGGGTCTTCCTGTAAATCCCAAACGATGGGTTTGTCAATCCATCCAGGAAGCGCTTGATGCGCTCGACGCTTTAGAACGTATGCGACATGACTTTGATTTCGAGATGGACGGGGGCGTCATTAAAGTCAACGAGCGTAATCTCTATGACGAACTGGGGTACACCGCTAAAAGTCCGCGGTGGGCCGTGGCGTACAAATACGAACCCGAGCGGGCACAGACTGTGCTGCGTGCCATCACCATCCAAGTAGGTCGCACAGGCATACTTACGCCGGTAGCCGAATTGGAGCCGGTGCTTGTGGCGGGTTCCAGGATCAGCCGCGCCACGTTGCATAACGAAGACGAAATTCAACGCAAAGATATTCGCGTCGGTGACCATGTGTGGGTGGAAAAAGCAGGTGATGTTATTCCCGCTGTCACTGGCGTGATTAAAGAATCACGCACAGGCGAGGAAACACCTTTTGCCATGCCTACAAGATGTCCGTCGTGCGGGGGAGCTGTCACGCGTCGTGAAGGGGAAGTAGCTGTTCGATGCGAGCAGATGGAATGTCCAGCCCAGTTAAAACAATGGCTTCGTTTTTTTGCGGCGCGTGGAGCCATGGATATTGATGGATTAGGCGATGCATTGGTGGATCAATTGGTGGACAAAAAATTGGTCCGATCGCCTTCCGACCTGTTTTCCTTAACGGAGGAGGAAATTCTTTCCTTGGACCGTATGGGGAAAAAATCGGCCGCGAATTTAGTCAAAGCCATCGCGGCCGCGAAATCCAGGGATTTATGGCGGCTTATATTTGCGCTAGGCATTCGGCATATTGGATCGCGATCCGCGCAGGCTTTAGAGGAACATTTCGCGAGTATGGACGACCTGATGGCGGCGGATAAAACGGCGTTGGAATCCGTTCCGGACATTGGCCCTGTAGTTGCCGCTAGTCTGGTCCATTATTTCGAGGAACCCCGCAATAGAGATTTATTATCATCCTTAAAAGAAGCCGGGGTAAATATGCGGCGCTTAACCACACCGGCTTCAAACAAACATGGTCCTCTGGAAGGTAAAACCTTGGTGCTAACCGGTACTTTGCCCTCGCTAACGCGTGACGAAGCAACCGAACGTATTCGTGCAGCCGGAGGTGTTGTTAGCTCCAGTGTGTCGAAAAATACGGATTACGTGGTGGCTGGCGATAAAGCCGGGTCGAAATATAATAAAGCCATAGAATTGGGCATTCCGGTCTTGGATGAAAATAAGCTTCTGGATTTATGCAATAAAAAATGACGCGACAGGTCATCCTGTCGCGTCATTTAAATTAAAACACGAATCTTGTTAGTCTGTAGAAGTAACTGTGCCTGCATTGCCTGCAGCCAACGCATCCACTTGCGCATTTTTCCCGCCAACCTCGACCCATGTCCCTTGAAGCCGGTATTGCGAATTAGCATCTGTTAAGGAAAATTCTTTTCCGGAAGAAGACGTAGACGTCTGTGTTGAGGTCGTAGATTCGCTGTTCAGCGTGGTACTGGACGTTGACGTGGTATTGGTACCAATACCCAAATCCACACCGATTTCCGATGTAAACTCAGAACTATCTTCAGATTCATCGGTTGTTTCCGTCGTGGATTCACTGTCATTGCTTGAGGATGAACTCACAATATCTTCTACCGTAACCACCCTTATCGTGCCCGCAAATTGGATATTTTTTGCGGCAATATTGTCTTGTCCTTCCCAGACGACTTGCGCATGCACCAGCGTTGAACCTGCCGCGGCTACATCACCTGCTCCCGCAGCAGATGTCACCCCAAATATTCTTCCCATATATACGGAACCATTGCTATCCCGCACTTCAATCGTTTCGCCTATTTGTTGAATAACAAGCGATGAAATAATCCCACCCGTAGCCGGAGATACAGCCCGTCCCCCGGAAAGATTTCCTCTGTAGAAACCTGAAAAATTCACATTCGCCTCAGACGATGAATTAATACTTTCACCACCCGTGGTCCAATCGCATCCAATGAGAGCACCAAAACTTGATAACATCAGCCCGAGAGCAGCTATCCGCCAATAAATATTTCTACTAATCATTCGAGAGACTCCTTCATTATCTTTGCATATCATGGTTCCAGAATAACCCTGTAAAATCTCAAGGTTGCAAATGCACTTGTATCTACATACGACATTGGATCGCTTGTGGCCAGAAGATTCGTCACAAGATCTGTCCAAGGACCATCAAGGGATGGGGCCCATTGAATAGTGTATTCCCGGCCTACTATAGCCTCCCAGGCAATTGTGCTTTCCGAGGGGAGACTAAAAGATAAACCAAGCGCTTCTATGTCAAATGCCGATAAAGAGTTGGCCGGCAGATTAGTGGATGAATTCCAACCGCCCGGGCCTAGAACAATGGGGTCACCTGATCCAAGGACATATTCTCCGGAGGGCAACAATCCAAAACCGAACTGGCCATCGCCATACGTTGTAGTGGATTCTACAATAGTCCCGTTTACGCCTTCCAAGTCCACTTGAGTCCCGAACAAAGCATCATCGTACGTACCGGTTAATTCGGCGCCTTGAATAATCGCTACGTCGTCCAAGTACCAACCACCTGCGGAGCCTCCTGCATCAGACTCAAGAGTAAATCGCAAGTACACGTTGGACTCATTCGCGGCAATAGGCAAAGGAGCAATTACACGCCTCCACGTCCCGGTTGTGTTAAATGCAAAATTACGTGTGCCCAGAATGGTGACCACGGTTTTGTCCTGACCGGTTACGCGTGTCGCAATATCCGCAGGCGTGGTCGGTCGAACCATATCCACTTTCACTTGATCATTCGCATCCGCCAGATCCAACCATTCATGAAATACAAGGTGAAACGCGTTTTCGTTATCCGGAAACGCAGCTCGAATGGCGTCGAGCGGCAATGTTAAATCCATCAAAGGAGAATACAATGACATTTTCGCATTGTTAGGATAAGCGCCACTTAGAGACGTACCAAAGACCCAGCGGCCGCTATAAGCGTAAGGCGGAACTGCATTGTCGCCGGCGGTTCCCGGATTAGGCACCCCAAGCTCCCACACATTACGTGAATCAGCGGGATCACCTATTTCATGCTTGCTGTACCAAAGCATGGTGTCTCCCGGCGTACGGGTTTCAATGCCATATTGCGGATTAGGCGGAGTACCCACAAAAACAGGGCTATCGGGATGCGGCCAGACTTCCCAAGGAAGTCCCAATCCCAATGCATATATGCCATGTTCGTGTCGTAAGGATTCCATATTGGCGATAAATCCACGTTCGCCGGGTAAAGCGCCATAAACCGGACCTATACGGACATAATTATACGGGAACGTTTCAGGAGCCCCCGTAATCATTGCATCAGCGCGCGGATCACGCCCGGCGTCTGGACCTCCAATAGCATGTTCATAGCCATCATCTACCGTATCCATATCTGAATCACGCCCGGTAGGTATCACTCCCCCCCTGCCGCCAAAGAGAAACGCAGTAGTTTGCGCATTCGGGGGACTTTGATTGGCTCTAAATTCCGATATGCCATCAGGATCAGGCACATCTAATCCATTTTGTGCCCAACTAAATGAAGCAAAAGCACGGGGCGGTGGCGATTGCGAGAGTTCTCCTGTGGGGTTGACGAGAATCCAGCGATCCTTATCGAACACCCAGGTATCGTTGAAATAAGATTTACCGTCCGTTCCGCCAAACATGACGATCTGTTCGGGATTGTTGCTAATATCGTAATTTGAAATACCACGATTATAATCATAATCCCCAAAGTAGACCATGGAGGCTCCCGCGCGTGGTTGAGGACGGTCCGACGTGCTGTAATCGAGGAATTCTTCCCAAGTATTCCCGTTCGGGTCGTAAAACCAAACATCATTCAACGGCCTATGCCTATCATCAAAGCCCCCGAACATCACATACCGGTCATTATCTTCGTCAAACACCATGGAATGGCCCCACCGTGGTGGTGGTGCATCTTCAGCAGGAATGGGAATTGTTTCCCAGGATAATTCCCCGGGATTCGCGCCAACAGCGGGCGTTCCAATATACGAGTCGCCCATGATATCATTGCCATGCAATCCGCCGAAAAGGAGAACTTGATCGCGTCCATGGTCGTACGCCATCGCGTGGGATTTGCGAACACTGAGAAACGGGTAAGGTTCAATGGTCGTCAAGAGTGTGGATGTAGGAAATTTCCATTCGGGTTCGATTTTATAACTTGGTTTGTAACTCACCCGAATAAAAGATTCTATGTTATCAACAATAGCATAATCCCCAGCGCCGACGGCGTCGAAAAGGAACCCGATACGATCGCCCACAAAGCCTCCATTTACGAGAATATCCTGCACAAGTTCCGTGACATCAATGCCATCATCACCATTAATAAAACCCGCTGAAGCTGGCACCGTGAAAGTAATCGGACCTGTCAAATAATACGAAGCTGGATTGCCCCAGCGCGCGCTTGGCTCCAATGTATCCGAAGCCGATGTATATTCGGGATTCGATGTAAAGCTTGTAAGCCCAATTTCCGATCGAATATCAACATCAAAATCAGCGGCGGGCGCTCGTCGAACACGGAGATGGAGCGTGGCCTCAATAATTTCATCGCACGGTTCCCGCAGCGCGAAATTAGCAAAATTCATAGCGGCATAACCCGTCAACTCCCGTTCGGTAAGACTATTGGTTGACGAATCCTCTCCTAAATCACCATCGGGAAGGAATGAACCGTTATCGCCTAACGCAAAAGCGGTCTCTTCGTCAATAGATCGTCCAATAATTTCGCCGTATCCATCAAAACCTGAATCATCGAATTCGCTTACGCCGTCCGCCCCGCTTTCGAGGTATAGATCCTCAGTTATTGGTCGCGGGTCATCCGTAGACTTATAATAGATATTATCAAACATATAGGCATACGAATCATTCCAGCCACCTACCATAAATGTCCAATCCATGCTTCTGGAGTCGGTGTATGGACGACCTTTGGGATGACCGAACTCATCGGTTTGGCTGTTACAGAGTTCCGTACTCGCAGACGAGTTTCTATACGCAAATTTCGTGATGGCATGAAATTCACTGCGGCCCTCGGTGAAGAGCGGGACACAACTATCCAGTGGAGCGGCGCTACGATGCCACATGGCGTCACGAATTCGGAATTCCCACACATCACGATACTTAGTGATGCCATCCCGTCCGCCAAAAATTGCGAGTTGCCTGTTATCCATGAGGATCAGGGTATCTTCATCGCTGGCAGGCGTTCTATCGCGAGGCAATTTTGTTTCAAAGACAGGCACATACGATGCCGCGTGACCCCATCGAGGAGGAGGAAGCGGACTATTAGTCGCGACCTCCACGACTTCCCAGAAAGGCAGTTCCGATCCGGAAGGCCACACCAATTGCCACATATCGTTATACGCTTCGTCGTAATGATTGGTTACACTGGGCATGTAATCATACTCCACTACGACATGATCAAACAGATATGCGTCGTCAACCGATATCCAGTTGGCTAGCGTAAATACATCGGCAACATTTAGTCCGAGGTAGCCGGGTATCTCTACCGGTTCACCTACACTCCAATATGGTAGGCTTAAGAAGCATTCCCCTGAAATCCACTCGATCGTCTCTTCGCTAAGTACGCGACCACCTAAAGCGGCGGTGCCAGCAGCGCCCGCATCAACCAAGGCTCCATCTATGGACAATTGAGCTTCTTCGGATTGAACAATAGCCAATTGTCCAAAAACCCCGGGATGGAAAGGATGCGGTTGGGCGGCCGCGAGAGCAAGGGCGTCTTCCCAGGTACATCCTCCCGGGCAATCAATAACTTCATATAAAACTTCCCTGAATTCCGATTCGACTTCGGCATACATATTGGTATTGGCTGTGCCATCGAGTATGGAATCTTCATCCGTATCCTGAAGAATGGGGTGCGTCCTAAAAGCACGGTCTTCCTCTCCATCACCCAATCCATCCGCATCGGTGTCGGGATTCAATGGATCCGTGCTTAGTCCGGGCATAATGAACGGATCGGCATCTTCATCCAGACTAAAACGAATACGATATTCACGCAGATTCCATAAACCATCGTTATCAAGATCGGAACCTGGGCCAAGTTCTGGATTACGTATCAGAACCTCATCTTCTTTGGACAAAATTGGATCAGCGGGATGCAAACCATAGTACACTTCAAAGACATCAGGCATACCATCCCCATCCAAATCCGTGCTAAACGGATCAAGCCAATAATCCCATACGACGCCTGGAGGTGGCTGACCAAAGCTGCCCAATCCATCGCGTACAAGGAATTTTTCCAAATTGCTCATGCCGTCACCCGAATAATCCTTGTCGGCATCCGTTGGATCTAATGGATCAAGACGAAGTTCGGGTGGAAGCAATTCGCCTAATGGGTCAAGAACTTCAAAACCATCCGGCATTCCATCGCCGTCGGTATCCCAATTATTTGGATCCGTGCCGAGTAGAATCTCAAGACCATCCAGTAAATCATCGTTGTCTGTATCGGGATTTAACGGATCCGTTGATCCGGCAAATTCGGGGAAAAATTGGCGATCTTTCCATGCATTCAGCGATCCAAGAACTTCATCGCCATCGGAGAGATCGTCCGCATCGGAATCTTGAAGGATAGGGCTTGTACCGTAATAATATTCCAGCACATTCGGCAAATTATCGTCATCCAAATCCAGCCATGCATCGGCGGGATCATTCGGATCAAGATCGTAGAAATATTCCCATCCATCCGGTATGCCGTCATCATCGGTATCTTCCAATCGCGGATCGGTCCAGTCATTGGTATTGGCGGAACCGTCAGGTCCAAGGAATTCCAGGAAATTCGACAGTCCATCGGCGTCCGAATCCAAACTGCCCACGCCGGTCTCGATAGGATCCAGAATGCGGATAACTTGATTAAATGCATTGGTCATAAATTTGAATTGCCATTCAAATCCGTCCCACATGCCATCCCCGTCTGTATCCACGTCATCCGGTCGTGTATCAGCATAAATCATCGCGCTGGCCGGATGACCGGACGCAATCGCTTCCGTGGCCGGTGAGGGCGCAATGCCTGTGAATATTGTTTCCGCTTCGGTGATAGTGGGAACCAGCGGCGCTGTATGCGACATGGCGGATGCGATAAAACGATCCCCCTCAACAGATGCCACGTATTGGGTGGCTCCAATTTGTTCAAAATTACTGATACCATCCAGATAACGACCGACAAAACGCATGCGAATAGTATCTGTGGCTTGCACGGCATTTGTAGTAAGACGGGATTCCCCGTACATAACATGGAATGGGAAATCGTCATATCCTACTCCACCGATTTGTGATGCCTGCGTATAACCACTGTATCCGACTTCCTCTCCGTCGGGCATGCCATCCCCGTCCGTATCAAAATCAAATGGATTAAGGAGAATTCCGAAATTTCGGAACATTTCGAATTCCATGCTGTTTGACAAATTATCGGCATCGGGATCATCTTCCGCTCCATAAAGGAACAGATTGGTGTAACCGATTATTTCTGTAAAATCGCCAACCCGGTCATAATCGGCGTCGGCCTGGAAAAGCACAAACGCTAACGTGTTGGTTTCGCTGCCCGAAATTTGGACCGCGCGGGTTTCCGAATCACGGAATCCTTCCGCGCGAACAGACACATAATGAAATCCTTCTCTCAAGGAGGGAATGGTGGCAGGCGTTTCAAATGGCGCGCCAAAGGTATCGGACGCGTCTACTTCCAATCCGTTCAAGATAATCGTGCCGTTTTCAATATCATTTCCAAACGGATCACGCGCCGTGACATGCACACCACCCGCCAATCCAGATGTATTGTCGGACGTAAAGACCACATTGGTTCGTGTGCCAAATGGAACATGAACATACTGGGGCATTACACCTTTGTACGTTCCTGGAACCAAATGCACCAGATGATTCCCTGCCTGCACATGAATCAACGCCGGTGTATTCTGGCCTGTCGGCAATCCATTAAGATAAATCGGATGGCTGATCCCATCCAAAGATGCAACAAACATAAAGCCGCGCCCCAATGATGAGGTGTTGGTGACCGCACTTACATCCGCCGCCAACAAGTCCGTGCGTGTTCTTTCACCCTCTCGGGTATGAACATTCGCGTAAGGAACATGCCATGAAACGTTATCCAACGAGGCGTTATGACGTCCCGGCGTCAATTCCCCAAAGAAAACGGGTTGCACAGCATTAGTCGCCCAATCCGGGAAATTGTAGGTTAAGTTCACATTGCTGCCTGCGAGATAAGGCACAAACGCAGGCGCATTTGTTAACCCATTCCATATTTCGAGCTCCCGGTTGTTGACATAAGGTTGTAACACGCCCGGGTTATCCGTATGAGCCACACCCAATAGTGTGCGTGTTTCTCCTAATTCCAACTCAAAATGCACGGCAGCCTCGACGGACCCTTCGGCTGTCATATCCAGATAACCTAGCGTAACCTGCTCGACGTTAAAGACACCACGATTGGCTGGAATGCCTGCACCAAAACTATAAGGGGGAGTAAATAATTCCCCGTTAAAGAATTCTGCGCGGCTTCCCCCTTCATTGGCTTTTACATAATAATGCCCGAGCGGCAATCCCGTGATGCGGTAACTTCCATCGGATTGAGTCTGCGCTTCACCCATTACTTTTCCAGGGAATATAACGCGGTGCCCGTCTAAAACATTGGTGATGCCACCTCTGCCCAAAGCCCTAACACGCGCTCCGTCCACGGGTTCGCCCGATATATTCCGAACCCAGCCTTCTATTGTAGCTCCTTCGAATACAAGAACATCATCCACGTACCATCCCGGGAAATGATTATTGATGCCATTGGCTTGGAAGAGAAAACGAATGCGGACATTGTTGTCTCCGGCAAATTGGCTTAAGTCAGCCATGTTGCGGGCCCATTGATTGTCCTGGCGGTTGCCTGAACGGGGCAAAGTAACGGTTACCCAATTCGACTGCTCATCGCTTCTCGCTTGCACGGTGATAAAGTCCTGGCCCGGTTCCGTATCATAAAATTCGCGCCAGCTTACAAAAAGATTGTTAACGCCAGTCGCATCAATTTCTCCATCCGGGGAATCCAGCGCAGCGAGAATGGGGGTATTCTGATTGTAACCGGCTAATGCATTGGTGCCCGTGGGATCAATGGCCATACGGTACGCTGTATCGGGTGAGCGCTGGTTGATGCGCACTACATTGGTGTCGGCGGGGGCAGGTTCTGCCGTGGACAAATGCCAGAAATTCCATGGCAAGAATTGAGATGGCGTGCTTAAGACCCAGTTTGTGCGCGTTGACGATCCCACTTCCATGTCTTCTTGGAAAAGAATGCGATATCCATTTACCGTGGTATTGGTTGGATGCAAGCCTACCTCAAACGTATCACCGTCCCCTACGCCGCTATTGTTAGAGTCCCAGTGCAATGGATTTGATTCCATATCAATTTCCATGCCATCGGGAATTCCGTCAGCATCTGTATCTGGGTCCGTGGGATCCGTTAGATACGTATAAACTTCATCCCAATCCCCTACCTGATCACCATCGCTGTCCAAGGCAAACGGATCGGTGCCAATTTCATATGTTTCAAGGAACGTTAGCGTATTTACTCCGACTACAATATTGGAGCTGGACGCGATTCCATTGGTCGGACCGCCAAAGAAAAGACTTTCCCACCAATCCGGCATGCCATCCCCGTCTGTATCCACCTCCGTGCAGTCGGTGCCCGAAGCTTCCGGGCCGGCAAACAACGTGACGGTATTGTCATCAACGAATCCATTCTGATCTTCGGCGCGCACCCCGAAGCAATACAACTGATAATTGGTCAGACCCGTAACGGAGAACATGGTAAGATTCGTAACCACGGCAATTTCATTGGAAAAGACCTCCGAGGCGTTGCATGTGGGGATATCCACACAGGGATAGGAATTCGTGCTTTGGTAAATGCGGTACACAATAGAGGTGCTGAAACTGTCTTGCGCGGGGGACCATGACAACTCGACATTATTATTCGTCCCGCCTACGGCCGACTCCAAACCAAGGAATAACGGGGGATCCGAGTCAGTCACAAGCTTGTATGATAATACTTCCTCCGAGCCTGATGCGTTGTTCTGGAATACAACAACAGGGACGCCATCGTTTGAGGTTTTCGCCACGAGATTACTGCTTATACCCCCTGTTTCAGCTACGCCGGGAGGCGCGCCTGCATCGGCGACATCACTCCATGACGAGAAATCGGAACTACGCACAAGCACCGAGTTGTCTTCCCCGGCACCTGCGATCCATGAAACCGTGACTTTAGGCGCAGGCAAGGCGCTGTAACTTATTTGCGGTCCACTGGGATCCGTTGATGAAGCTACGCTGCCGCTGACGCCCGGATAGGAGGAAGAACCGGCAATAGAGCTCCACGAACCATTATACCGCTCTGCATAAATCTGGGCATAATTCGATCCGGAGGGAAATTGTTTCCATGCAAGATATAAATCTCCACCGGGCCCTGCATCCAAACTAGGTTCCGAAGCGAGAGGTCCCGATCCGCGCAATCCGAGATCCTGCCAACTCGCGCCATTCCATCGAGCCACCCGTATGCGCGGCGGACTCGCCGGAAATGAATCTTCAAATGCCACAACAGGATTGCCTGCGCTGTTTATCACCAAAGATGGATTGTGCGCAGAGCTTGGGGAGAATGATAACACACCCGATGTCATTGAATTTCCGTACCCGGTCCAGTTCGTGCCATTCCAACGCGCTACAAAAATACGGTACCCTGTCCCCAAAACCATCTGACGCCATGCCACCACGGGAAATCCATTGGTATCAACAGCAATGGATGGTTGCACCGCGACGCTATTGGTTAAACCCGTAATCCCAAAATTATAGCCTGAATCATCAAGATCAATCCAACTCGAACCATTGTACATGCGCATAAAAATGTTCGTCGCGCCGTTTCCATGATGAACCCACGCGACATGCACGTTGTCCTCATGAACGGCAATCGCAGGATCTGTAGAGGGCTCTAAAGAGCGGCTGATCCCGGTGTCAACAGCGGACTCCCTAATGCCAAACCACTGGTCGTCCATGCGTTTCCACGTATCGGATTGCGTCCGGTCCCCGACTTCCCCGCGCCATTGTTTCACAAAAATCTGTTCCTGCCCTGCCGCATCCAATTCCGAGTAGGCAATGACCGGATTGCCGTCTGAATCCAGATCCATGGCTGGCTGCTGGCCACCTGTGCGCCCCTCAATACCAACCCCTTTCATTATAAATAAAGCATAATCCTGCACGCCGTCCGGCACTTCCCACCCATACACACGAATGGTGTAGGTTCCCGGCGCTGCGTCTTTAATGGAGATCACTTCCACGTTATTAAACGCGTCGCCCAGCGCTAAATCAACAAACGGCAATCGTTCGGAGTGCACGCCGTCCGGCCCGAATACGTTTCCTAAAAAGCCCCCGCCTCCTGGCGCCAATACATAAAGATCAATATCATTTACAAGTTGCACGGCATTACCGGGCGTGCCCGGACGGTCTGTCCACGCCAGCGCAATTTTCAGATTTCCTTCCCCAGGCTGCAACGTGATCGGAAAACTATAAAACTCATCGGTAGCCACCGGTGTGGTTTGATTCTGATCAAGCATAATCACTTCATCGGTCGGATGAATGCGCGGCCCCAGCACCGAACGGTTAATATCAACCATACCCCACCCTTGGTCTGTGATTGTCGCATTCCATGCCTGATTGGGATAATTGTACACAAGCGAATGGAGCATGCGTGCACCACCGACCAGCGCAGCTTTCATCATTGCCGGTGTGGGAGCTGCATTAAATGTATTCGTGTAGTATTGATAAAATAAAGCGCCCGCGCCTGTGGCGATAGGCGTGGCCATCGAAGTTCCACTGGCAAATGCAAAATTCGTTCCTGAATTAACGTTGCCTGACCGGTAATCGAAAAAGGGTATAAATGGATCAAGTAAATCGTCCGGTTTCGTCTCGCGCGATTGAACCGATAAGACGTATGATCCAGGAGCCATAATATCCGGTTTCGTGCGTAGATCGGTAGCCGTGACGGGGCCCCGGGAGCTGAAAGAGGAAACCTGCCAATCACTGTCTGTTCGCTCCAGCGCGCTGGGCAAGTTATCCGCCAAACGACGTTGTTCCACCGCGCCAACAGTAATGACGTTTTTGGCATTGCCCGGTTGACCTATGGTGCTGGCAGTCGCCCCCGTGCCGTCTTCATTGCCGGATCCAGAATTGCCTGCTGCAAAAAAAGCTATGTATTGCTGATTTCCTTCAAGATCAGGTCGCGCATCACGCACCAGTGAATCCCATAATGCGCTCATCGCGCCGTATTCAAACACATTGGCGCCCCAACTGTTGTTGGACAACCGGGCGCCACGTTCGTGGGCAATCTGAGCTTGTTCCGTATCCGAAAAACTATTAAAATCCTCGATGATCACGGCTTGCGCTTTGGGAGCCATACCCGAAAACTGGAAAGGATGGTAGGGAGCGGAACCGGAGCCGGGAGCCGATACCACCGTATCCGAAAGCGCTCCGTTGCCAAAAATAGAGCCCGCTACATGCGTACCATGACCGTCGGTATCCCCGGGAATACCATCGGAGGTCACACTGGGGCGCTGGTCGTAATAGATAATTCGCGAATTAGTCCCGGTTGAGGTAGGCAACGACGGATCTATTGCAAATCCCGGGTTCAAGTAATCAATGCCGCTATCGGTCACGTTGATAATAACACCCGATCCGTCCAGTTCAGGAAGCAAATTGCGCAGCGAAGAAACACGAATGCGCTCGTCCCCCAGATCATTCATCCGCATCAACTCAGGTTCCGGCTCAAGCCATTGAACAATGTCCATTTCCAAAAGCTCGTCCAGTTTGTCGGGATCATGGCTAACGGTGAGCACGTACCTATCCCCAGCTTTATCTTCACGAAGAACCGGCGATGTGGCCGTAAATTCATCTCTTTGCACTCCGCCAAACAACATGACTTTGTACCGCCCCCGCTGGATTCGGGCTTGCTGTTCCTCGGAGGCTTCCCCTGCATGAAATGCAAGTAAGTCAGAACTCATCTTAAAATAAGCATGATATGGTTCGGCATGCACGACGCCCTCAAGCGTCAATAAGGCATCCATATCTTCCGGAGCCACCCGCACGGCTAATGCTGAATTGGGCACATAGTGACTAATTTCCGCGCCTGCCAGCTCCAACGCAGTGCGCTGCTTTTTTCCTATCGGGCTATCAAACTGCACAATATAAAATTCGGTATCGGCGGGCGCGCGATATTTTTCAGGAACAAACGACGTAAATCCTTCTTGCGCTGCTAATTCGGCGTCAATAATCGCATTTTGGAGGAGAATCATCTTCCGATCCCGCGTCAGCACATTCCGGCGGGATTCGTGAGTATTGCTTAATACGCCACCGGGCATTTCTTCCGTGACAGGAATAATCGTCTCTTCTTCGACAGGAACCTCGTCCACCCGTGCAGTAATCGTGGCAGAGACCAGATCCCATGCATCTTCGTCACGGGTTTCGTATACATGCGCATAACTTTCGCTAAGATGTCCGAGAACATCTTCTATGCTGGCATCTACCAATTGAAGCGTCAGTCGCTGCTCGGCAAGCCGTTCATCAAGGGATATATCCACGCCGCTTACCGAGGCCAAATCGCGCACAAATGCGTCCATGCGCATATCCTTGACGCGAATCGTGTACCGCCCTTCATGTTCTACAATAGATGCCGCTTCAGGCGTCGGTGGCGTCGTGCGATCAGCTTCTTCGCTTGCATAATCCGGTGTTCGGGACACCACCCAGCTTACACATGCCAAGGACATGAAAAGAATGAGGCCTGTTAGCACACGGTAGTTCGATTTCATCTTCATACAGTACCTTTTCTAGTAAACAAATAAACTGGCACTATCTTGTCCATTGCATAGCGCCGCTAACGCCCGGCATAAAAAATTGATCCATTACTTATCATTGGATGGTTTAAGCCGTCAACGCATAATACGGTCCGGCTGATCCATTTCCTCCCTAAACACACGACTGGACGGCTGAAGGTTCACCCGGTCCCTGCTACTTTGATTCTTTTGCAACAGTGCATCGTTCTGCCGAATGCGCCGGGCTTCATGATATTCAAGCTTGGGCGATGAACGAATATGCTCGTTTAACACGCGCATGGCTTCCTCAAATTTCTCATGGGCACGTTGTTCCAGACGAAGCCAATCCCCCGCTTCAGCGTCTTGTTCCGCCAACTCCTCGCGAAGGCGTTCCATTTGTTCCGCAAGCTTGCGAGCCGAGTCATACTGTTCCTGCATACGCCGGGAAACCGTCGCGTGTTCTTTCTTCTTGGAAGACAACTCCGGCGAATTAATGTTTTCACTGGCAGCCAGATCTTTTTCCAACCCAAGAACATACTCGCGAGTTTCCTGCGCGGTCTCAAATGCGCGATTCATTTCATGGCGCAATGCGCGGTATTCCGTAAACGAGGCATGCAGGTAGGTATCCAGCGCGCGACGTGTTTCAAACCATGCTTTTTGCTTCTGGCGGGCCTCGAGGCGAAGCGGAATTGTCTGATCGTGCTGATACATCGCTTCATGCATTAATCGCCACCGCTCTACTCTCATTTCCTCTTGCGTGGACTCCAGCTCGTCCCCCGAAGCAACTGCGCCATGCACGACTGTTAAAGCCCATCCCACAATCCCGAGCGCGCGCAGCAAGAATAACATTCGTTTTCGATTACTCATGAAATACCGAGGTACAACCTAAAGGGTCTATTCACGCCGCACAATTAAAAACTGCTAGACCCGACAACTTGATGAGAAAAATACCCACAAGACAAGTTTGCGTTTAACAAATTCTCAATCTACAAAACAACTTGCGCAACCCTTGTGGAAACTCTACCGTAATCACAAGGACTTTAAATTACGCATGATTATATCCGTTATACAAATAAATTGTAACGAGGGGAAAGACGGGAACCTGGCCAAAGCAGCCGATTGGTGCCACAAAGCCGCAGACCAAGGGGCGCAGGTCATTTGCCTGCCCGAATTGTTCCGCTCCCACTATTTTTGCCAGACCGAAGATGCGTCCCTCTTTGATCTCGCGGAACCGTTCCCCGGTCCGACGACGGAAGCCTTGGGGCAGGTGGCGCGCGAGAAAAACGTCGTTATCGTCGCTCCTTTTTTCGAACGGCGCGCGCCCGGTCTTTACCATAACTCCGTTGCGGCGCTGAATGCAGATGGCGCCATCGCGGGATTATACCGCAAAATGCATATCCCTGACGATCCCGGGTATTACGAAAAGTTTTATTTCACACCGGGAGATCTTGGCTTTAAGGCGTTTGACACCGCGCACGGCCGCATCGGCACGCTTATTTGCTGGGATCAATGGTATCCCGAGGCAGCCCGCTTGACGGCGCTGCAAGGCGCTTCGGTTTTGTTTTATCCCACGGCCATTGGCTGGCATCCCGAGGAGAAAAAGCAACACGGAACAGCTCAACACGATGCATGGCGCACGGTCCAACGCGGTCATGCTGTCGCCAACGGCGTCTATGTCGCCGCCGCCAATCGCATTGGATTCGAAACGGCCCCGGATGGGCAAGGCGGCATTGAATTTTGGGGCCAAAGCTTTATCGCCGACCCGCAAGGCGTCATCCTTGCCGAAGCGTCCGCCGACAAAGAGGAAATCCTTCTCGCCGACGTAAATCTGACGCATGTGGAAACCATACGCCGCAACTGGCCTTTCCTGCGCGATCGCCGCGTGGACGCATACGGGTCTATTATTGAACGATTTTTGGATAGCTAAACGCCGTTTGAGTGGTATAGTTATTGATTGAGTTATGAACCAACCCACTCCAGACGGGCAGAGCCCGGCGTTACCTCAATTACCCGAAAGCGATACGGACGAAAATCTGTTCGTGCTGAACTTTGCCACGCGCCTGCTGCTTGGCATTAACCATCGCGACGAATTGCTTCGCGTGGCTATTGAGACATTCGCGGATTTTGGGCATAGCGAGCGGCTGACGTTTTATGCCTTGTCCGAACAAAAGCAAACTGCCACGCTTGAAGCAGCGTGGTATCGCCGTCCGCTTGATATCGGAAAACAAACGTTTGCTTTATCTGAAAACCCACCTTTCAAAGCGCTATTCAATAAAACGCCGCAAACACTGCACGGCCATATTGAAAACGAGATCCTAAAACCCGGCGCAGGCAGCGCCCCCTGCGCCATACTTGCTTTCCCGGTCATTGCCGAAGGCGGCAAAATGGTTGGATCCATGCTTTTGCATCTGGACCACCCTTTGTCATTCGGGGAATGGCAACATCTACGCGTTCTCGCCAGTGTGTTTGCCATTGCCATCGAAAATCTGCGTTTAATTCACTTCACGACCCGCTCCACCGAAGCACGGTACCGGGCGATTGTGGATAACAGCATTGATCTTATCTGCCGTTTTGTCGCCGACGGTTCCATTACGTTTGTGAATGAAACATTTTGCCGTTTTTTTGATCAGCCCGAATCCCGTTTTCTTCAAAAGCCCTTTCATCTGGAAACATGCGAAACCGACCGCGATTCATTTAACGAAGTATGGGCTTCCTTGTCGCCGGACATGGCTTCGCGGGAAATTCGATGCCGTGTCCTGCCAACGCCGGGCAGCGAGCGCTGGATGCATTGGGTGTTCCGTCCGGTTCTGGATGATGACGGCACTTTTATCGAATATCAGGCCGTAGGGCGTGATATCACGCTTTCTATGCGAGCCGAAGAAGAGCGTCGCGCCATCGAAAGCAAAATGGTTGAAGCGCAGAAACTGGAAAGTCTCGGTATTCTGGCCGGGGGCGTAGCCCATGATTTTAACAATCTGCTCGCGACCGTGCTGGGCAATATAGACCTCTCCCTGGAAATGCCGGGCGTTCCGGAAAGCGTATTGGAATGTTTGCGGGAAGCGAAGACCGCCACGATCACGGCATCAAAGTTAAGCCAGCAAATGCTGACGTACGCCGGGCACCAGATCATGCGCCCGAAACCGGTTAATTTGAACGAGGCGCTTCAATCCCTACAGCATCTTTGGGAATCCAATCTACCTTCCAACGTGTCCCTGTCCTTTTCGTTCGCGGACGATTTGCCCGATATCCATGCCGATACCGCGCAAGTGCATCAAGTTTTACTGAATATTATATCGAATGCCGAAGAGTCTTTTGACGAAAACGGGGGTACGATCAAGGTGTCCACCGGCTACACCACGCTGACAAAAGACGATTTACAACCGATGAAATGCGATCCCGGAACCCCTGCCGGACCGTTTGTATATGTTACAGTCGCCGATACCGGATGCGGGATTGCGCCGGACATGCTCCCGCAGATTTTTGAACCTTTTTACTCATCCAAATTTATAGGACGAGGATTAGGCTTGGCGGCGGCCTATGGCATTGTGCGCGCGCACGATGGCGCGATTCGTCTGGAAAGTCAACCGGGCGCGGGCACACGATTCACGGTATATTTTCCTCTTTCTCGCGCCCAAACACCCCGAACCCAGAGCTCGGCGGGAGGGCAGCATGTAGGCGCTCCTAAAACGCAGTACCACATTCTGGTCGTTGAAGATGAACCTGCCGTGCGCAAAGTGCTTGAATACGTGCTTACACGGGCCTCGCACACGGTGGATGTGGCGATAGACGGACTGGATGGATTGGAACAATTCCAAGCAAACCCGCAGATTTATGATGCGGTGTTAATGGACATAAAAATGCCACGGATGAATGGGGATAAAGCATTTCATGAAATCAAGAAAATCCGCCCGGAGCTCCCCATTATCGTGCTCACGGGGTACGCAGAAGAAAGCGTGATCGCTTCGTTCCATCCCGGTGAACCCGCGGCGTTTCTTCAAAAGCCTTTTGAAGTCCAACACTTGCTTAGCGCGCTAAAACATGTGCTTGGTTAAGCGCCATCGTGTTTGTTTTTATTGTTTTTTAATTCATCCAACACGGAATGATCCGACAACTTCACGCCGGTGTGGTACGCCGCGCGGCTGATCATGTGGGCCGCAATCGGCGCGGTAAGAAAAAAGAATACAATAATTAAAGTCGCCTGCGTGCTGACCGCTATTTCATTAAAATGCACCGCCGCCGCTAGAATTAAACCCGTGATGCCCAGCGTGCCGACTTTGGCCGCGGCATGCATGCGTGTATAAAGATCCGGCAGGCGCACAATGCCCACCGCCGCGACAAACATAAACAATGCGCCGAACCAGAACAGGACATGCATGATGACTTCCCTCATGGCCGCCCTCCTTTTTCGATAAAATACGCAAACGCCACCGTGCCCATATACGCGACCAGGCCCACGACAATGGCCGCGCGCAAATATACAGGTTGTCCACTGAATATAGCATGGTGCACAATTAATCCCACAGTCAGCATCGCCACAAGGTCAAGCGCGACAACGCGGTCCGCCATGCTGGGGCCACGTAATAAACGATAAAGGCTTAACGCGATGGATATCCATAAAATGACTTCGATCCCCGTAGGTGAAAAAGCGATAGCCCATGCCATGATTTCTTTCATCGCAATACCTCCAGCAAAGGCCTTTCCAGACGATCTTTAATGTCCCGGCGCAACTGATCCGCATCGTCAATAAACATCGCATGAATATAAAGTATGCGTTCATCAGGCGAGACATCCAGACTTAACGTTCCGGGCGTCAACGATATGACTTTAGCAAGCAACGTAATTTCCAACGAACTCATAGGCTCCAGAGGATACGCTATAATGCCGGGACGATTGTAATGTTTGGGCGTAAGAACATCCCACGCCACGCGAAAACCAGCAGAAAGCATTTCTTTGATAAAAAAAACGAGAAAGCGCATCACATGCCATACTTTATTGTAATAACGTGATGGGCCGGAGATACGCTGCATAAGGTATAAAATGATATACCCGATTATAAAGCCCAAGGTGAGATTCCCCAATGTCATCTCCCCGCTCATGGCGGCCCAAATCAGCGCCAGCACAATATTGGAAATAAAACTTTTCATGGCTGTACTCCCAACACCGCTTCAATGTAAGAGGACGGTTCCAACAATTGGTCCGCAGCGCGGAAAACGGTTCCAAGAATGGGACCGGCGCCCAAAGCCATGCCAAGAATGCAAATCGTTAGCGCCACGATTGGCCCATAAAGCGTCCATGTTTCGTGACGTTGCAGCGGCGCGTTTTGCGCAATCAGCAGCGCTTCATCCGGCGAGGATTTCCAGAAAGCCTCCGCCCAAATTTTGGTCATGGAATACAAGGTAAGTATGCTGGTTACCAATGCCACGGCCACGATGACATAGTGGCGCGTTTCCAAGCCTGCCCACACCAACGTAAGCTTGCCGAAAAAACCGGAGGACGGAGGCAACCCCGCCAGTGACATACCCGCAATCAGAAAAAGAAAAGCAAGCCCGGGCGCGGCCACGTATAAGCCGCCCAGTTTTTTAAGTTGATACGTTCCGCGCAGACGGTAGATCAGTCCGCTGATAAGGAACAAGTTGGTTTTTGCCAGCATGTTATGCACGATGTAATACAACGCGCCTGCAAGCGCCACACGGGTATAGAGGCCAAGCCCCATAATCATGTACCCGATCTGACTTACGATATGAAACGAAAGAATGCGCCGTATTTCGTAGTGGGAAGCCGCGCCTAACACGCCGGTAAGCATCGTGAATCCTGCCAGCACAAGAATTAAGGAATGGGTAAACGGGACTTCCTGGATAAACAACAACGTGAACACACGAATAAGCGCATACACCCCTACTTTGCTTAACAATGCCGCAAAAATCGCTGTCGTGGCGATAGGAGGCGTGTGATACGACGCAGGCAACCAGAAAAATAAAGGAAATATGGCCGCTTTGATGCCAAAGGCGATAAGAAAAACCATAGACAATGTGGTCAACAAACGGGGATCTTCAACTGACTGCATTTTTACCGCGAGATCGGCCATATTTAATGTGCCGAATGCGCCATATAAAATACCGACACCGGCCAGGAAAAATGCGGAGGCAATCAAATTGAGGGTTACATATTTTAACGCGCCTTCCAATTGATGGCGTTCGCCGCCAAGCGCCAGCAAGACAAACGAAGCCATCAGCATGACTTCGAACCACACATATAAATTAAAAATATCGCCCGTTAAAAATGATCCGCATACGCCCATCAACAGGAATTGGTAAAGCGACAGAAATCCGAACCGTTCGCGCGAACGGTCCATGGTGTATAGCGCATAAATACTGATAACCAGCGCCATGACGCCGGTTACCAAAACCAGCATGGCGCTCATAAGATCGGCTACCAGCGTTATGCCATACGGGGCGGGCCAGTTGCCGATCTGCACAACGAGAATGCCGCTGTTATTATAGACTTGTACAAACAACGCAAGCGCCGCCACCAGAAGCGCGGCGCTTCCGATGACCGCCACAATACGCTGGTATTTGCGCCGCCGCCACAACGCCATGACGAGAATACCGGATAACAGCGGAATCAATATGGGTAACGTTAAATACACTATTGTGAATCCGTAATGTTTAAATCGTCCAGATTATCCGAGCCTGCGCTTTGGTAGGCGCGATGGAACAAAATTAACGCAAAAGCAAGCACCGCAAAACTAATGACAATGGCGGTTAAGATCAGCGCTTGTGGCAATGGATCGGAGATCGCGGTTTCAGGAACATCCATTCCGGGAGGAATAATGGGCGGCGCGGTACGTGATAAACCGGCGGATGTAAAGATCAGCAAATTCGCGGCATGACTTAACAGCGCGAGGCCAATAATGACTTTGACGATATGGCGTCGCATGATCAAATACACCGCGCCCGCGTATAACAAACCGATAATCAGTGAAAGAAGAAGTTCCATTATTCCCCTTCCTCTTCAGAAAAAGAGAACACCAGCATTAACGTGACCCCCAGCACAACATGATAGACCCCTACGTCAAAAATCAATGGCGTCCCGAGATGAATAGTGACCAGTCCAAGCACGTTGATGTCCCACCAGGAGCCGGTTAAAAATGAAGAGCCCCAAAGCATGGCATACAGTCCGGACGCCGCTGCGAGCAGCAACCCAAGGGCAATCATGGAACGCGGATCAATTTTTAATATACGACGGGCGGTGCGCACATCGTAGGCAATGACTTGCAAACAAAAAGCCGTAGCAGCCACCAGTCCGCCTACAAAGCCTCCTCCGGGTTCATGATGACCCCGGAAAAGCAGAAAGACCGAGAATACCAGCAACAAAGGATGCAGGTACACCGTGGATGTTCGTAGGATCAAAGAAGGCGTCATCGTCGTCGTCTCCCGCCCGGTTTGAGTTTCAACAGCGCGTAACCGCCTAGACCGGCCAATGCCAAGACCGTAATTTCACCCAACGTATCCAACGCGCGATAATCCACAAGAATGACATTCACGATGTTGCGGCCATGCGCTTTCTCCACGGCAGTTTCCGCAAAATACGGCGAGATGGTTGAATAACCGGGATTTGACAAAGCCGTAAGCACAAGCAGCGTCATCACCGCGCCCACGCCCAGCGAGACAAGCAAATCCCTTGCATGCTCGCTACGCGTGGATAAATTGGCAAAAGGAGGCAAATGGTAAAAAGCCAGAATCAGCAGTAACAGAGTAAGGGTTTCAATGACAATTTGCGTCATAGCCAGGTCGGGCGCCCCGTACAAAACATAAATCATAGCGACTCCGTATCCGACCACGCCCAGCGCGGCTACGGAAGCCAATCGCGACCTGAACACAACAGCGGCAACGATCGCCACGACAAGGACCGCAAATAAAAGCATGTCCGTGAGATTTAAATCGAAAGAAGATTGCGGGATAGGAAATGGCAATCCGCGTCCAATCAATGAATACCCAATCAAGCCTAATGCCGTGGACACAATCACAATGGTATAATAGCGAAGATGTCCATTTTGGAGCAACCGGGTTTGCCAGCTTGCGATATCCTGAATCCCTTTAAGCCATGCGTCGTAAACCGCCGTGGGCCCCACGCGGCTCCATGGAAGCATCAAACGTGTTACATGAAGCAAAGCATCCCGGGCAATCACGATGGCTACGCCTCCCGCCAACGTAACAAGGCTCAAAAGCAGCGGAAGATTTATGCCATGCCATAACGTTAATTTTACAGCGAGGCTCTCGCCATAAATCGCCGATGCCGCTTGGGCGGTCAACGGCGATAAAAGCATGGGAAACACACCGAATATCAAACCAAGCAAGGCAAGCAAGAGAGGTCCCACGCGCATAGACCACGGAGGATCATGCGGGTGTTTAGGGGTTTGTGCATGCGTTCCGACAAAAGGCTTGAGACCGGCGCGCCATGCCACAAACATAAACAACATGCTGGCTAATACCGCGGTCATTGTCAGAGAAAAATTCCACTGGGTAGCGCCAAGCGCGGCGCCGTACAACGATTCTTTTCCGATAAACCCAAGAAACGGAGGCAGGCCTATCATGGATAACGCAGCCAGCACGCCTGCGCATGCGGTGTAAGGCATAGCCCGGCGCAAGCCGCCAAGCGCGTCGGTGTTTTTTTCGCCGGTTTCATGATCCAGCGCGCCAGCTACAAGAAACAGCGTGGCTTTGTATAGTCCGTGCGCAACAAGAAATACGATAACGGCTTTAGCAGCGTAAGGAACCCCCATGCCTAACATCATGGTCATAGCGCCCAGCGCGCTGACCGTCGAATAAGCAAGCAAAGGTTTAAGGATGGTTTGACGCAACGCCATGGCCGCCGCCCCCAGCATGGTGATGCCGCCGACCGCACACAGGATGATGGTCCACCACGAGGTATCGCCCAACATCGGATGCACGCGAGCCAGCAAGTATATCCCTGCTTTGACCATGGTAGACGAATGCAAATACGCGCTGGCAGGCGTAGGCGCTTCCATCGCGCGGGGCAACCAGAAATGGAAAGGCATTTGCGCGGACTTGGTGAATGCGCCGATCAATATAAGCAAAAGCATAGGCACATACAGGGGCGATTCGGTGAACGCAACGTCCGATACGCGCATGGCTGAAAGCTCGGACGCTCCGGCTGTTTGGGCAAGTAACACAAGCCCCGCGAAAAGAAACAACCCCCCTACCCCGGTCACAAACAACGCCATCAAGGCCGAAGCGCGCGCTTTTTCACTTTCATGATTAAAACCAATCAACAGGTAGGAACTAAAGCTGGTTAGTTCCCAGAAAATGAACAGCGTGATGATATTGTCGGATAAAACCACGCCAAGCATGGAAGCCATAAACAGAAGCAGAAAAGCATAAAAGCGACCTTGCTGCGGATGCCCGTGGAGATAACCCTGCGTATACAAAACGATGCCTGTGCCGATGCCGCTAATCAGCAAGACAAAAACCAAACTCAGACCGTCCAGATAAAATGACAAATGAAAAGCCAACTCGGGGATGCAGGTCCAAGTCTGTTGGATGACTTCCCCGGACGCGATCCTGGGCCACAAAGCCAGAAAATACAATGTGATAGCTAAGGGCGGCGCGGCGAGAATCCAACCGGACCGGGAAGGTTGTGCCCGGTGAACCCATGGCGCAACCCCAGCCGCGACTAAACATACACATAGCCATTCGATAAACATAATATACGTGTTGAAACTCCCCGTTGACCGCCGAAAGTTTAATGAGCGACACGATACGAATCAACCATGATCGGAAAATTTTATCGGAGGCGCCATTTACGGTAAATCCAGTATTGACTCCCCCTGATGAACGCGACAAGTTAGTCGGTCAAAAGGCCTACGCTTTATGACACGTAATGCATACTTAGATTCTTTTATGGCATCCTATCCGCACGAAGCGCTGACGTTTGACGACGTTACGCTCACGACGCACTATGCGGATTTTCTTCCACATGAAGCCGATTCCGCGAGCCGCCTGACGCGCCGTATCAGTGTGAACATTCCTTTTGTCAGCGCGGCCATGGACACCGTGACCGAAGCAAGCATGGCCATTGCCATGGCGATGCAGGGCGGTATTGGCGTTATTCATAAAAATTTGAATGCCGATCAACAAGCGGCACAAGTCCGGGCGGTTAAGAACCATTTAAACGGCCTGATCATGTCCCCTGTTACATTCAGAAATGATCAGACGCTTCAGGATGTGCGCCATCACTGCAAAGAAATGGGCTATACATTCAGCGGATTCCCCATTTTGGATACCGAAGGCCACCTCGTCGGGATTCTCACATCGCGCGACATTAAATTCTCGCGGAATCGTAATGCGCGCATCGCGGATGTGATGACCACGGAATTATTAACCGCCTCGCCGGATATCACGTTGCAGGAAGCGTACCGGTTGATGCAAAAACGTAAAGTCGGCAAATTGCCGATCATTAAAGACGGCAAGTTAACGGGCTTATACAGTTATGCCGATGTGCGTTCATTAATCGAAAACGAACAACCGCTGTTTAACCGTGACGCTCAATACCGTTTGCGGGTGGCTGCGGCCATCGGGCCCGGGGATGACGAGCGCGCCGCGGCGCTGGTGCAAAGCGGCGTAGACGCGATTGTCGTGGATACCGCGCACGGCCATTCCAAAGGCGTGATAGATATGACCGCGCGCATCAAAGCGCAGTATCCGGATGTGGATGTTATTGCGGGAAACATTGCGACGGAAGAAGCCGCGCGGGCGTTGCGTGATGCAGGCGCGGATGCCGTTAAAGTAGGCATTGGCCCGGGATCTATATGCACCACGCGCGTGGTAGCCGGCGTAGGCATTCCTCAATTATCGGCCGTGTACCGCTGCGCCAGCGCGTTGCAAGGGGATATTCCCGTGATTGCCGATGGCGGCATTCGGAACTCAGGCGATGTAGCGAAAGCGCTGGTTGCAGGCGCCGATTGCGTGATGATGGGCTCGGCGCTTGCCGGCACAGAGGAAAGTCCCGGGGAAAAAATCATTTATCAGGGCCGCCAATACGTTGTGTACCGGGGCATGGGCAGTCTGGACGCCATGAAGAGCCGCGAAGGCAGTCGCGAACGCTACGGGCAAAGTTCGGCCACCGAGGAAGAACTTGTTCCTCAAGGCATCGAAGGCATGGTGCCTTTCGCGGGCACAGTGGCCAAAGTTTTGAAATTGTATACGGGAGGATTGCGCGCATCCATGGGCTACTGCGGGTGCAAGACCATACAGGCCTTGCAGGAACGTGGTCGTTTTGTCCGCATTAGTCCGGCAGGCGTATCGGAAGGGCATGCCCACGATATCACTATTACCAAAGACGCGCCAAATTATCGCTCCCGCACCTGATGTGAAATTCATTGATGAATACCGCGACAAGCAGGCGGTGCACAAGTTATCCGCCCGGCTGGCTTCTATAGTTACGAAGCCGTGGACCATTATGGAAGTCTGCGGCGGGCAAACCCATGCCATTGTTAAATTTGGTTTGGATGAATTGTTGCCGCAAGAAATCACGCTGGTGCATGGCCCCGGCTGCCCGGTCTGCGTGACCCCGCTCGAAATGATTGACAAAGCCATTGCCATTGCGCGGCGGCCCGATGTCATTTTTTGTTCTTTCGGCGATATGCTCCGCGTTCCCGGATCCACTACCGATTTATTGTCTGTTAAAACAGAAGGTGGCGATGTGCGGATGCTGTACAGTCCGCTGGATGCGCTTCCTATTGCCCGGGCCAACCCGGATAAACATGTCGTTTTTTTTGCTGTAGGATTTGAAACCACGGCGCCGGCGAATGCCATGGCGGTTTATCAAGCAGCGCAAGAAAATCTGGCTAATTTTTCCGTGCTGGTTTCGCACGTACGGGTGCCGCCCGCCATGGAAGCGATTCTTTCGTCCCCTTCCAACCGCGTACAAGGTTTTTTAGCCGCCGGGCATGTCTGCGCGATTATGGGCTACGAAGAATATATTCCAATTGCGGCAACATACCGCGTCCCGGTTGTTGTTACCGGGTTTGAACCGATAGACATACTCGACGGTGTGTGTCGCTGCGTGCAGCAGTTGGAGGAAGGGCGCGCGGAAGTGGAGAATCAATACGCCCGCGCCGTCCGGCGGGAAGGCAATAGCAAAGCCCGGGATCTGATCCAAGAAGTCTTCACGATCCGGACCCGCGGATGGCGCGGCATCGGCGCGATTCCCGCCAGCGGATTGGCGTTGCGCGAGCCTTATACCCGTTTCGACGCCGAACGCGTATTCGATGTGCAAGCTGTAACCGCCGAAGAATCCGCTGTGTGTATCAGCGGGGAAATACTCCAAGGATTAAAAAAGCCCAAAGACTGCCCTGCATTTGGTCAAGCATGCACGCCTGAACATCCGTTAGGCGCGACTATGGTTTCAAGCGAAGGCGCGTGCGCGGCTTATTACCGATACAGGCCTGTTCATCATGCATGATTTTTCATTACATTGTCCCGTGCCAATTTCGCGGGACGCCACAATCAAACTCGCGCACGGAGGCGGTGGACGTTTGATGCAACAGTTATTGCAATCCGTGTTTTTCAAGCATTTTGCGCATGACGCATTTTCGCCGGAAACCGATTCCGCGGTCCTCCCCTTCCCTGCGGAAAAACAATTGGCCTTTACGACGGATTCCTTTGTGGTCCGGCCTCTTTTTTTCCCCGGGGGAAACATCGGCACACTGGCTGTAAACGGCACGGTCAATGATCTTGCCATGGCTGGAGCCAAACCGCTGTGGATTAGCGCGGCTTTTGTCCTTGAAGAAGGCACATCGTTTGATGTGCTGGACCGCGTCGCCGCGTCGATGCGCGAAGCCGCCGATGCTGCGGGCGTTGTGATCGTAACCGGCGACACCAAAATTGTAGACAAAGGAAAAGGCGACGGCGTGTATATAACCACGTCGGGTGTTGGAGTTGTTGATCCCGGATGTGTTATCCATCCATCCCAAATCAATACAGGCGATGTAGTGGTTTTAAGCGGAGACATTGGACGACACGGCATGGCTGTGATGTCGGTGCGTGAAGGACTGGCATTTGAAAGCGATATTCTAAGTGACTGCGCCCCTTTGACCGCTCCTGTAGATGCGTTGTTACAAGCCGGGATTACCCCGCGCATGATGCGGGATTGCACACGCGGCGGGGTCGCCTCCGCGCTAATCGAAATCGCAGCGGCGGCCCGCGTGCATGTGCGCGTGCAATCATCCCTGATTCCCGTGCAACCCACGGTGCGCGCCGCGTGCGAATTGTTGGGGTTGGATCCTTTATACGTGGCGAATGAAGGTTGTTTTATTTGTTTTCTGCCCAAGGAACTCGCGGAATCAGGGATCCGTATGCTGCAAAAGCATGATGTTACACGAAATGCCGTCGTCATCGGGGAAGTCATTGAAACCCAAGGCGATGCCACCGTTTCCATCCGCAATGAATTGGGATTGGATCGCGTCCTTGACTTATTAAGCGGGGAACAATTGCCTCGTATCTGTTGAACACTTCCCTACTGAGCCAGCGCCTCCTGAATATAGGGCCAAACCGTGCGCGCGATGACGCGATGCCCGTCGGGATTAGGATGAATGCCGTCCGCCATATTCAAAGCAGGCTGGCCAGCCACATCCTCAAGTATAAATGGAATAAATACCGCATTGCATTCATCGGCGACTTCGGCAAAAAGCTTCTCGAACTCCGACCGGTATGGCTCTCCATAATTGGCGGGCATTTTCATGCCTGCGACCACCAGCCGGATAGCAGGATAAAGCTCGCGCGCGCGTTCGCATATCGCCATTAAATTCTGTCGCGTAAACGAAGCGGGTTGACCGCGCAATCCGTCATTGGCGCCCAACGCCAATACCAGCGTATGTACTGGCTGTGTAAGTAACCAATCCAATCGGTTTAAACCATCCAAGGATGTATCACCGCTTACGCCTGCATTCACCACTTGAAAAGACATATGATTGCCGTCAATAAAACGCTGGATATGCGCCGGAAAAGCCTGCGCGGGATCCAATTGATAACCCGCCGTCAAACTGTCCCCGAGGAAAAGAATAACCGGCCGCGTGTCTTCCTGAGGCGCAGATTCCACCGGGGCGGTTTCTTCTTTGGTTTCAACTGCAGCAGGCGGATTGCACGCGCTAAAAGAAAAAGCAACGGCTGTAACGCAGATAAAATCCGCGCCTTTTTTCATGAATTGTTTTGCCAGTTCCAAGGGTTTCATGCGACTAGCATACCATGAAGCAGGAAAAAATCACCTTATTGGAAGCGCGTGACGTTGGAAAAACATTTCAAACGGCCGGGCGGGCGTTGACAGTCTTGGCGGACGTTTCGTTTGCATTGCGCGAAGGCGATACGTGCGCGGTGATCGGTCCTTCGGGAAGTGGAAAAACAACCTTGCTAGGACTGTGCGCCGGGCTGGATCGCCCGAGCACAGGTGAAATAGCGCTTGGAGGTCGGACGTTATCCGCGCTTAACGAAGATGAAGTCGCGGTGTTGCGGAATCAAATCTCGGGTTTTGTGTTTCAAAACTTTCGCCTTATTCCCTCGTTAACCGCGCTTGAAAATGTGCTGGTGCCCGCGGAATTGCAAAACGCTTCAAACCGTAAAGCGCGCGCCATGGATTTGCTGGACGAAGTAGGACTTGCCGAACGCGTTCACCATTACCCTTCCCAATTGTCCGGCGGGGAACAGCAACGCGTCGCCATTGCCCGCGCATTTATTAATCAGCCGCAGGTCATTTTTGCGGACGAACCCACAGGGAATCTTGACGCAGCCACAGGCGCGCGCGTGCTTGACTTGCTGTTTGATCTTAATAAACGGGAAAACACGACGCTACTTCTCGTGACGCATGACATGGAGTTAACGCGCCGCGTGCAACGCGTGATTGCTTTGAAAAATGGACGGGTAACGCAGGACGCGCCATGATGTCCGGACGTATGAGGTGGATTCTACGCATGGCATGGCGTGACAGTCGCGGCAGCCGCGCGCATTTATTGTTAAGTATTCTTGCCATATCGCTTGGCATCGGCGCTATGGTCGCGATCCTTTCTTTTGGTCAACGTCTCGACCGCGCGATTGAAGACCAAATCAAGACTTTGTTAGGCGCGGATTTAATGCTTTCGGCAACGCGATCATTTACGCCGGACATGGAGGCCCTGATACAACAAGTCCCCGGTGAAACCGTCCGCGAAACCCGATTTTTTTCCATGGCGGTTTTTCCGGAACAGGAATCCAGCCGATTAAGCCAGATACGGGCGATGTCCGGGCCTTACCCTTTTTACGGCGAGATGATCACCGAGCCCCCGGAAGCAGCGTTGCAATACCGGGCAACGCCCCTGTCCGCAATCGTCGAGGATAGTTTGATGATTCAGTTCGGACTCGAAGTCGGCGATGTGCTGCGTTTAGGCGAGCAGGATTTTGTGATCGCGGGACGCCTGCTATCCATTTCAGGCGAGACACCCGCGACATCCATGTTTATGGGGCCGCGCATTTTTATCGCGCTCGACGATGCGGAAAAAACCGGTTTATTGCGCGACGACAGCCTTGCCCGATATTACACGTACCACCGTTTACCTCCGGAGGTCTCCGCATCTGCTTTGCAAGCCCGGATGAAGCCGGACTGGAACTTCGTACAACTCCGATCCGAAACCGCCACCGACCGGAAAGCGATGCTCGGGGAATCCTTAAACCAGTTGTACCGGTATATGAGTTTAGGGGGGCTAACAGCGCTTTTGCTGGGGGGAATCGGGCTGGCGGGCGCCGTGCAGTTGTATGTGCGCAAAAAACGCGTCACGGTATCGGTACTGCGCTGCCTGGGCGCGGATGCCTGGTCCGCGTTTCTTATTTATCTTGTGCAAATGATGGGCGCGGCTTTCCTGGGCGCTTTGGTCGGATCGGCGGCAGGCAGTGGTTTGCAATGGGCGCTTCCTTATGTGCTGCGCGACGTAATTCCGGTGGAAGTGCCCGCAGGCTGGTCGTGGCAGGCGTCTCTCGGAGGACTGGTCTTTGGCGCAGTCATGGCTTTTCTTTTTTCCTTGTTGCCTTTGCTGCCTTTACGTCGTTTGCCTCCCCTCGTGGCTATACGCGATTCGGCGCAGGATGCCGGCGGTGGACGCGATTTCGCGCGCGGGGCGGTGCTTCTGGTCATGACATTTGTTTTGTTCCTGCTTGTGCGGTTGCATACCGATAAGATCCTGCACGCGTTGATAATCACCTCGTCCCTGCTTGTGCTGTTTGCGTTGCTTGCGGCTGTCGCCCGCGTATTGATGTGGGGTGCGCGGAGGATTCTGCGCGAAGGGTGGCCCTTTGTTATCCGGCAAGGCGTTGCCCGTCTTTACCGCCCGGATAATCAAACAACTGTCCTTTTGATTTCGCTAGGATTCGGCGTATTCCTGCTGGGCATGATTTCAATGACGCAGGATAATTTGCTGAACCGATTCCGTAGCGCGGACAATAACGATCGTCCGAACATGTACGTTTTTAACATTCAGCCCGATCAACTCGAAGGCGTGCGCGCTATTCTCCACGATACAGGTTTGAAGGAAGACGAAATGAACCCCATTGTCACTATGCGTTTACGGGCCGTGAAGGGCGTGCCCGTAAATGACTTGCGCGACGACCCGTCAAAAAATATCCCGTCCTGGGCTTTATTTCGTGAATACCGCTCCACATACCGCGAACAGCCGCGATCGTTTGACGTTTTTGTGGAAGGCGAATGGATTGGACGCGCGGACAACGCGGAAGGGCCTGTCCCTGTTTCATTGGAAGATGGCATTGCCGAGTCGCTGGGCGTTACCTTGGGAGACCGGTTGGAATTCGATGTACAGGGTGTGCGAATCCCCGTGTATGTGGCAAGTCTGCGCGAAGTGGACTGGCGTCAAATGCGCGGCAATTTTTTTGTCATATTTCCGGCTGGGGTATTGGAAAAAGCGCCGCAATTTTTCGCGATTGTAACGCGAGCGCCGACCGCCGCCGATTCCGCGCGGCTACAAAATGCAGTGGTGGCGGCATATCCGAATGTAACTTCGATTGATTTACGCACAGTTGTGGAATCGGTAGACAGCATCATCGGGAAATTCACTTTCGTCATACGTTTTATGGCCATGTTCAGCGTCGCCACAGGACTTATTGTGCTTGCGGGGGCGGTTTCCGCCGGGCGTTATGTTCGACGACAGGAAGATCATTTATTAAAGGTTCTGGGGGCGACGCGACGTCAGATTAACCGCATTATGATTTCTGAATTTCTGGCCTTAGGCAGCATGGCCTCCTTTGCGGGCATTTCGATGGCTACATTGGCCAGTTATCTTATGGCCGTATACGTATTCAAGCTGGAATTCACGCCGAATCCTATAACGCTAATCGCCATCCCTACCCTTGTAATCATCTCCACCTGCATCGTAGGCCTTATTTCCAGTTGGCGCATGCGCCACGCCTCTGATGATGAATAAAAAAGAGAGGGCGGAAATCCGCCCTCTCTTTCGTGAAAGTAATCCTGTAATTATTGCTTGATGGCCTGCAATTGCACGTCGAGCTTAACTTCGCTGCCGATCATTTTGTCGGACGCGCCGTCAAAGCCTACGCCGTAATCATGGCGCATGAGCGATCCGGCCAGTTCAATGCCAATGCGCTGATTGCCCCAAGGATCCTCGACCGGTCCCGATACCGTAGCTTTCAACTCAACGTCTTTGGTTGTGTCTTTCATTGTCATTTTGCCGTGTACAATCACGTCGCCACCGCGCTCTTCGACTTTGGTGGATTTGAATGTGATTTTCGGGTACGTTGCGACTTCAAAGAAATCTTCATTACGAAGATGGTCGTCCCGCTTTTCGTTATTGGTGTCAACACTCTTCGCCGCGATATCAACCTGCACGGACAGCGACGTAATGTCATCGCCATCGTATTGAGCCGTACCCTCATACTCATTAAACCGTCCGGCCACGTTGACAATGCCCATATGACGGACATTAAATCCCACCGTAGTGTGCGCTTTATCCAGTTCATACGTGTCCGCCGCCATCGCCATCGTCGAACTGGCGCTGACCACAGCCACAGCCATCATCATGTTAATCCATTTTTGCATACGTCATCTCCTTGTTAAGGTTTTATTTTAGCGCAACCGTGCGCTTGTGTGTTCGTCGTTGCTACGTAGCATTCATTACAGCAATAAGCAAATCGTGGTCAGTATAAACAGGATTGCACTGAACCCGATCCGATTCTAGGATAAACCCATGATTACAAAAATACTAGACCGCCCGTTAGCTGTATTCGACATCGAATCCACGGGACTGAATAAAAAATTGGACCGGATCATTGACCTTGGCATTGTCCGCATTGAACCGGATGGCACGCGCAAAGAACAAACGTTCCGTATCAATCCGGGATGCCCGATCCCGCCTGACTCCTCGGCGGTTCACGGAATCAAAGACGAAGACGTGGCGGACGCGCCGTTGTTTGCGGATGTGGCTCCCGAAATTGCCGCATTTTTGGAAGGATGCGACCTCGCCGGATTTAATTTAAACCGATTCGATGTGCCGATGCTGGTGGAGGAATTCAACCGGGTGGGACAACCCTTTAGTCTGGAAGGACGTCGAATTCTGGATGTGCAACGCATATACCACGCGAAAGAACCCCGCGACCTCACCGCCGCCTTGCAGTTTTATTGTGGCGAAATGCATCTCGGCGCGCACGGAGCGATAGACGATGTTAAAGCCACCGTCCGCGTACTGGAAGCGCAGTTGGAAAAATATTCCGATTTGCCTTCCGACATGGACGGCTTACACGAATTTTGCAATCCCACGGACCCCACTTGGGTGGATCAAACCGGGAAATTGCGCTGGGACCAAAGTGAAATCGTTATCAATTTCGGGCAAAAACAAGGCGTAAAAGTACGCGAATTGATGCTGAACGATAAAGGATATCTGGACTGGATACTGAAAAAGGATTTTCCGGACGACACCAAAGAAATCATTCGTTTATGTATGATGGGCAAACCACCGAAACCGCCAACACCGGCACAAAAATAACATTTATGTAATATTATTTGTCATTTTGATACATTATTGTAATGCCATAGGCGAGGCGATTGCGATCAGGTTTTTCTACATTGGCCATTTCACACTTGTTTTGAATGATTTTCTCGTCAAAACGATAATTTGCGGCATTTCAGACTTGCAATTTATGCGTTATGCAAGGATTTTCTTATGCGTTTTAGGTTTGCACCCAGCCCGCACGGGATACTGTCACACATCCTTCCAAAAAGGATGAATTCTAGCCGGGCTTCGGAACCAACCTTCACATAGACAACAGGTTACGATACGATGGTGAAAGAATTAGGGATGCGAAAGACACGACACGTTGATCAGCGAAATGCGCGACCCGGACTGCCGGCGGCGCAGGGATTGTATCATCCGGCTTTTGAGCACGATGCTTGTGGCGTAGGGATGATTTGCAATATGCGCGGGGAAAAATCGCATCACATCGTTGAGCAAGCGATTCAAATTCTTGAGAACCTGACCCATCGAGGCGCATGCGGGTGTGACGAAACAACCGGGGACGGCGCGGGGATTCTGATGCAAATGCCGCATGACTTTATGAAAAAAGTCAGCGCCGCCGACGGCATTCATATTGGAGACGAGCACGATTACGCATCCGGCATGGTTTTCCTTCCCCGATCCGACGATCAGCGTAAAGCGTGCAAAAAAATTGTGGAAGACGTCGTTACGACTGAAGGATTAGCTTTTTTGGGTTGGCGCGCGGTACCGGTGCAAAACGAGCATCTAGGCGACTTGGCGCGCGCGGTAGAGCCTTGTATCGAGCAAGTGTTCGTGGGACGCGGAAAAAACATTCAAGGCACCGCTCATTTCGAACGCAAGCTTTATGTCGCGCGTAAAGTTATGGAGAAAGCCGTACGAGAAACCACGCTCCCTGAACGGGGTTATTTCTACATTTGTAGTTTGTCTTCGCGCACGTTGATTTACAAAGGGCTTTTGCTGGCGGAACAGATCAAACCGTTTTTTACGGATTTGGCCGATCACGATATGAAAAGCGGCCTCGCGCTGGTGCATCAACGCTACAGCACAAACACGTTTCCGACGTGGGATCTCGCCCAGCCGTTCCGGTTTCTTTGTCACAACGGCGAAATTAACACCGTCCGCGGCAACACGAACTGGATGGAAGCGCGCCAATATAAATTTAAATCGGATTTGTTCGGCGACGATATAGCTAAATTATTCCCGATTATCACGCCAGGCGTCAGTGATTCCGCCGCGCTGGATAACGCCTTGGAATTGCTGTACCATACCGGCCGCTCATTGCCGCACGCAATGATGATGCTTATCCCGGAAGCATGGCAAAATCACGAAACCATGCCGGACAATAAGCGCGCATTTTACGAATATCACTCTTCCTTAATGGAGCCTTGGGACGGCCCGGCATCCATTCCGTTTACCGACGGCACATGTGTCGGCGCAGTGCTGGATCGAAACGGACTTCGTCCATCGCGGTACACCGTTACAAAAGACGGCTTTGTGATTATGGGCTCGGAAACCGGCGTCATTGAAGTGGATCCCGCCAATGTAGAATACAAAGGACGTTTGCAACCGGGACGTATGTTTCTGGTGGACACGGAAAAAGGGCGCATAGTGGACGACGAGGAAATTAAAGCCGAGATGGCGGATCGTCGCCCGTACCGCGCTTGGTTAAATAAGCATTTAATTCGCTTTGAACACTTGCCTGAACCACGCAAAGTTCCTCATGCGGACTTCGACACGATCCGCACGCGGCAAAAACAATTCGGCTACACGCTCGAAGATTTAAAAGTGATCCTGGGTCCTATGGCCAAAGGAGGCAAGGAACCGATTGGATCCATGGGCGACGATACCCCGCTGGCCGTGCTATCGAACCGTCCGCGCATGTTGTACGACTATTTTAAACAACTGTTTGCGCAAGTGACCAATCCGCCGCTCGACGCGATTCGCGAAGAGTTGGTTACGTCGCTTCATTCGACATTGGGCGGGCGCCAGAACTTGTTTGATGAAACGCCCGAACATTGCCACCAATTTCGCGTCACTCAACCGATATTAACCAACCGCGAAATCGCTCAAATCAGGGACATGCATATCGGCGATATTCGCGCCGAAACGATTCCTATTCTATTCCGCGCTTCGGAAGGGGAAAAAGGACTCCAAAAAAGCTTGGACCAACTTCTTGATGCGGCCGTGAAAGCCGTGGACGGCGGCGCGACGATTTTAATTTTATCCGATCGCGGCGCTTCCGAAGAAATGGCGCCTATACCGGCTTTGCTGGCTTCTTCCGCGGTTCATCATCATTTGATTCGCGAACATCGCCGTGTGCAATGCAATCTTGTGCTTGAAAGCGCCGAACCACGCGAAGTGCATCATTTTTGCCTGCTCGTGGGATACGGCGTTGGAGCTATTAATCCTTACCTGGCGCTGGAATCCGTTGAGGAGCTGATCGCGCGCGGCGTGCTGAAAGACTGTACCCCGGAAAAAGCGATCAAGAATTACATTAAAGCCATTGGCCAAGGCATATTAAAAGTGATGTCCAAAATGGGCATATCCACGCTGAAAAGTTATCACGGCGCGCAGATATTCGAGTGCGTGGGTATTAATCCGTCTGTCATTGAAAAATATTTTACAGGCACCCCTTCCCGTATTGGTGGCGTCGAGTTGGATGTCCTTGCGCAAGAAACCTTGCGCCGTCACCAACACGCCTATCCGGCCAAAAATATTCCGCAGCAGCTTGGTCTTGACGTAGGCGGATTATACCAGTGGCGTCGCACCGGGGAGTATCATCAACTTAACCCGCTCACGGTAGCTAAACTTCAGCAAGCCACAAAAATCCGTGACGAAAAGACCTATCGCGAATACGCGGCGTTGCTTAATGATCAAAGCAAGAAGTTAGGCACGTTGCGCGGTCTGCTTGATTTTATTCCAGCCCGGGACCCCGTGCCGCTCGATGAAGTGGAGCCATGGACCGAAATTGTTAAACGCTTCAAGACAGGCGCTATGTCTTATGGCTCTATTAGCAAAGAAGCCCACGAGACCTTGGCGATCGCCATGAATAAAATCGGCGGGAAAAGCAATAGCGGCGAAGGCGGCGAAGACGAAGAGCGTTTTGACCCCGATCCGGACGGTTCGTGGCGGAACAGCGCGATTAAGCAAGTCGCATCAGGTCGTTTTGGCGTAACCAGTCATTATTTAATTCACGCGAAAGAATTGCAGATTAAAATGGCGCAAGGCGCGAAACCCGGCGAAGGCGGCCAGTTGCCGGGCGACAAAGTCTATCCGCCTATTGCCAAAACGCGGCACTCCACGCCGTACGTCGGCTTGATCTCGCCCCCGCCCCATCACGATATTTATTCGATCGAGGATTTGGCGCAATTAATTCACGATTTAAAAAATGCCAACCCGGATGCGCGTATTAATGTCAAATTAGTTGCGGAAGTCGGCGTCGGCACCGTCGCGGCCGGGGTATCCAAAGGCAAAGCGGATGTTGTGCTGATTAGCGGATACGACGGCGGAACAGGCGCATCTCCTCAATCCTCGCTAAAGCATGCGGGCTTGCCGTGGGAACTCGGACTGGCGGAAACACACCAAACGCTGGTGATGAATAATTTGCGCAGCCGCATTGTAGTGGAATGCGATGGACAACTCAAAACAGGTCGCGATGTTGCGATTGCGTGCCTGCTAGGCGCGGAGGAGTTTGGTTTTTCCACCGCCCCCCTCGTCGCTATCGGCTGTATCATGATGCGGGTATGTCATTTAAACACCTGCCCGGTCGGCATTGCCACGCAAGACCCTGAATTACGCAAAAAATTCAAAGGGCAACCCGATGATGTCATCAATTATTTCTATCTGGTCGCCCATGAAATACGCGAAATCATGGCGCAACTGGGTTTCCGTACCATCAACGAAATGGTAGGCCGTTCCGATAAATTGGAAATGCGTAAAGCCATTGAACACTGGAAAGCGCGCGGCTTGGATTTATCCAGGATTCTGATGCGTCCCGAAGCAGGACCGGATGTAGGCGTGTATTGCACCGAAAAGCAGGATCATGGATTGGATCGTGCGCTTGATCATCAATTAATCGCCCTGGCCAAGCCTGCGCTTGAGCGCGGGGCGCGTGTGGAGGAAACCATCACGATACGTAACATCAACCGCACCGTCGGCACGATGTTAAGCAGTCAAATTTCGCGCCGCTACGGATCGCAAGGCTTGCCGGATGATACGATTATTTTTCATGCCACCGGTTCCGCAGGACAGAGTTTCTGCGCATTTGGCGCGCGCGGCCTTACCTTTAACGTGCGCGGGGATGCCAACGATTATTTTGGCAAAGGACTGTCCGGCGCTAAATTGATTATTGCGCCGCCGGAACATGCATCGTATGTGGCGGAAGATAACATCATTATTGGCAACGTGGCTTTTTATGGCGCTACAAGCGGGCGCGCGTTTATCCGCGGCCAGGCAGGAGAACGGTTTTGCGTGCGTAACAGCGGCGTGTATGCCGTTGTGGAAGGCGTAGGCGATCATGGATGCGAATACATGACCGGCGGTCGCGTGGTGGTGCTGGGTTCCACCGGGCGCAATTTCGCGGCGGGCATGAGCGGAGGGGTTGCTTACGTGTATGACGAAGCAGGCGATTTCGGCAGCACACGCTGTAACATGGAAATGGTGGAATTGGAATCGGTGGTCGAGTCCGACGACATTATGGAATTACGCGGCTTAATAGAAGAACACGCGCGCTATACCGGCAGCGCGGTGGCGCAACAATTGCTCGATCAATGGACCGATGCGCTACCCCGGTTTGTGAAAGTTATGCCGACCGATTACAAACGCGCGTTGGAACGTATTGCGCGTGAAAGCGGGGTCAACACCGAACCCGCCCTCGCTAAATAGGAGTAGAGTCGTATGGGAAAACCCACTGGATTTAAGGAATTCACGCGCGAGCTGCCCAAGAAAAAGGCGCCTTCGGAACGGATTAAAGATTATCGCGAATTTTATCTTCCGTTCCCGGAGGAAAAAATTCAGGCACAAGCAGCCCGGTGCATGGACTGCGGCGTTCCTACGTGTCACGCAGGATGCCCTCTCGGTAATTTAATTCCGGACTGGAATGATCTGGTTTATAACAACTTGTGGCGGGAAGCCATTGACCGGCTTCATGCCACTAATAATTTTCCGGAATTTACAGGACGCCTTTGCCCTGCCCCTTGCGAAGAAGCCTGTGTGCTTTCCATCAATGAACCGGCGGTTACGATCGAGGAAATTGAAAAGCAAATTGTCGAACGCGCGTTTAGCGAAGACTGGATTTTACCGGTGCTTCCCGAAACGCGAACCGGGAAAAAAGTAGCGGTGATCGGTTCCGGTCCGGCTGGACTTGCAGCCGCGCAACAATTAAACCGGGCCGGGCATACCGTCACCGTGTACGAACGCGATGACCGGGTCGGTGGTTTGCTCCGCTACGGCATTCCCGACTTCAAAATGGAAAAATGGGTCATTGACCGGCGCGTGCAAATCATGGAAGCCGAAGGTCTCATATTCAAAACCAACGCGCATATCGGGAAAAACGTAGCCTACGACGAATTGAAGGAATTTGACGCCGTCGTGTTATGCGTGGGCTCGACGATTGGACGGGATTTAGCTGTTGAAGGCCGTGAGCTGGAAGGCATTGATTTCGCCATGAATTTTCTTTCACGCCAGAATCGCGTGGTTGCGGGCGATGCGTTACAACCCGACGAAATCCTGAATGCCAAAGACAAACATGTGATTGTGATTGGTGGCGGCGATACCGGAAGCGATTGTATCGGCACATCGAACCGGCAAGGAGCGAAATCGGTTACCAATTTTGAATTGCTTCCGCAACCGCCGGAAGGGCGTCCGGAAAATCAACCTTGGCCTTACTGGCCAATGCGTTTACGCAAAAGCTCGTCGCACGAAGAAGGCGTCGAACGCTTTTGGAGCATCAGCACCAAAAAATTCATCGGCGCCAAAGGCAAACTGAAAAAGCTGGTTACAGTAAACGTTGAATTTACGCCACCGGCTAACGGAGGACGTCCGCAAATCAAAGAAGTGCCCGGCTCGGAAAAAGAATGGCCGGCCGATCTTGTTCTGCTGGCGCTTGGATTTACCGGCCCGGAAGCGGGAGGCCTGGCCGATGGTCTGGGCATTGAAGTTGATCCGCGCGGCAATATTAAAACCAATGACCAGTACCAGACCAATGTTCCGAATATATTCGCCGCAGGCGATAGCAGGCGTGGGCAATCGTTGATTGTCTGGGCTATTTCGGAAGGTCGGGAAGCCGCGCGCGCGGTGGACGAATTTCTGATGGGTTTTTCCAATTTGCCAAGCAAGGGCGACGGGGATTTGCCGCGCGTCTAATGGCGCATCACCCCCACCCCGCTATGGGAAGCCCCGGTAACATCGCATTCCGTTTATTGGAGCACGTAGCATGAAACATTCCCTGTTGTTGGAACGAGCAACGCGCGCCATGCCGGGCGGCGTAAACAGCCCTGTGCGCGCTTTTCGATCCGTGGGCGGCGAACCTATATTTGCCGCGTCCGCGCACGGTGCGGAAATAACGATTGCCGACGGGCGCACATTGATTGATTATTGCATGTCGTTCGGTCCTTTGTTGCTCGGCCATGCCCATCCCGATGTTGTGCAAGCTATCGCGCGCGCGGCCGCACACGGCACGACGTTTGCCGTGACGACGGAAGCGGAAGTGGAACTGGCCGAGATCATTCAATCTGCTATTCCTTCCATGGAACGACTGCGTCTGGTTAATTCCGGCACCGAGGCGTGCATGACTGCGATTCGCGTAGCGCGCGGATTCACAGGGCGCGACAAAATATTGAAATTTGGCGGATGTTATCACGGGCACGCCGATTGCCTGCTGGTAAAAGCAGGTAGCGGTGTAGCAGGCATTGCGACAGCATCGTCGTCCGGCGTGCCGGATGTTTGCGCAGGCAATACGTTGGTTGCGCGTTATAACCGACGCGAAGACGTGGAACAACTGGTGCGCGAACACGGCGCGGATCTCGCGGCGATTCTGGTTGAGCCTGTAGCCGCGAATATGGGGTTGGTTTTGCCTGAGGACGGATTCCTGGCGTTTCTGCGCGAGCAAGCAGATGCCTGTGGCGCTTTACTTATTTTCGATGAAGTCATATGCGGATTCCGTTTTTGTTTTGGAGGCTATCAAAACGTCTGTGGAGTAAAACCGGACCTGACTTGTCTCGGCAAAGCCATAGGCGGAGGACTGCCGGTAGGCGCGATCGGAGGGCGTCGTGAGGTCATGGAAAATCTTGCGCCGTTAGGATCCGTGTATCAAGCAGGCACGTTAAGCGGTAACCCCATATCGGTCGCCGCAGGGCTTGCAACGCTACGGCGCATTCAACAAGACATGCCTTATGATGGGTTGGACCAACAAACACAGGCGTTGACTCAAGGGATCAAGGAGTTGGCGGATCAAAATAATATCGCGTTGCAATTGCCGCGTTTGGGCAGTCTCTTCGCGCCGGTTTTCACCGAGGAACCCATTCGCAGCTTTGAAGCCGTGGAAACCACACGGCAGGATCAATTTAATATCTTATTCCATGCCTTGCTGGAACAAGGCGTATACTTGCCTCCCTCCCCGTTTGAGGTATCTTTTCTTTCGGTTGCGCATGACGATGCTATTCTGGCGCGCACATGGGCTGCTTGGGATAAAGCATTGGATCGGATAAAATAAATTATACGGATATGTCTACACATCAAACATCGGCTAGTGGATTGGATTTAAGGGAACAAGGACGTGACGCGGCGGGCACCCCCGTCTACTCCGACCGGCGCACGTTTATACAAGTGCAGGCGTTTACTGGTTGCGCTGATCCGGCGCCATTGATTGCATCGCTCCGTTCGTTCCCTTTTGTGCATGCGCTGTATGTGGATGTGAATGATCCGCAAGGCATTGTTCTTGCCACGGCGCATGAACATCCTGATTTTTTTGTAAACGAACTTCGCTCTTTTCTGGCCCAATCTCCTTTTGCCGCGCTAACATTAAAACCCGATTTCACCATGCTGGGCCGCACGTACAGCATTGGCTATGAATCGGATTTAACGCATGTGCTTGTGCATCGTCCTCTCGAAAGATTATGCAATCCGGCGCTACCATGGGTGGTATGGTATCCGCTTCGGCGCAAAGGTTCCTTTGAACAATTGCCTTCTTCTGAAGTGCGGGAAATCATGTCTGAACACGGTCGCATCGGCGTGCAGTTTAGCGAAGGCGGATACGGGGTGGATATTCGATTGGCCTGTCACGGACTGGATCGCGACGACAACGATTTTGTCATCGGGTTGCTGGGCGCGGATTTGTTTCCTTTGTCAGCCATGGTGCAAACCATGCGCAAAACCAAACAAACATCGCAATATCTTGAAAAGTTAGGTCCGTTTCTTGTCTGTAAAGTCGTTCACCAAAGCCCCTACCCTCTGCCGGGCCACGCATGAACGATACGTTTCTAAAAGCCTGCAGGCGCGAGCCCGTTCAGCATACCCCGGTATGGCTTATGCGCCAGGCCGGTCGTTATATGGCAACGTACCGCGCGTTACGCGCCCGTTATTCCATTCTTGAATTGATTAAAAATCCGGAACTTGCCGTGGAAGTGACGATGCAACCCGTGGATGCTTATCCGCTGGACGCTGCTATTATTTTTGCGGACATTCTCACGTTGCCCGAGGCCATGGGCCTGAAACTTGAATTCATCGAAAACAAAGGACCGGTCATCCATAACCCGCTACGCACGGAGGAGGATATCCAGCGTCTCACGCCAATCGAGCCACGGGAAGCGCTGTCGTTTACGATGGACGCGGTACGGCTTGCGTCGGAAACGCTAAAAGACCGTATTCCTCTGATTGGATTCAGTGGCGCTCCGTTCACGATGGCTTGCTATGCCATTGAAGGAGGTTCTTCGCAAAACTTTATCAAAGCCAAATCATGGATGCATGCGGATGAGAAATCGTGGCATCACATGATGCATATCCTGGCCGAAGCTGCGGGCCAGTATCTTGCGGCTCAACTGGAAGCAGGCGCATCGGCGGTGCAGGTCTTTGACAGTTGGGCAGGCATTTTGTCCCCACGCGATTACAAACGGTATGTGCTTCCCCACACGCAACGCACCATTGCTTTGGCGAAAGAAATAAAGCCGGATGCGCCTGTCATTCATTTTGGCACGGATACCGCCACCCTACTCCCGCTGATCCGGGAATCCGGCGCCGATGTCATCGGGTTGGATTGGCGCGTAAATCTTGCGGAGGCGTGGGATGAACTCGGCCCTGAATTTGCCGTGCAAGGCAACCTTGATCCCGTCATTCTTTTTTCCGAACCGGAAGTCATTTGCGCGGAAACAAGCGCGTTATTAAAATCGGTTAAAGACCGGCCCGGTTATATTTTTAATCTCGGGCACGGGGTCTTGCAACATACACCGGAATCGCACGTAGGGGCGTTGGTGGATTTTGTGCATTCTTTTAATCCGTCATGAAAGATGTAACGATTATCGGCGGAGGCATGGCCGGGCTTGCCGCGGCCTATTACTTCCAGCAGATAAATCCGGGCGCTTCGTGGCAATTGTTTGAAGAACGGGAACGGTTGGGCGGTAAAATTGTAACCCACCGGGAACGCGGGTTTATTATCGAAGGAGGCCCCGACTCCTTTATCACACAAAAACCGTGGGGCTTGGAATTATGCAAAGCGCTGAACCTCACGGATCGCTTGATCCCGTGTAACGAAAAACTTCAGAAAGTGTATATCCTGCAACGGGGTCGTCTGGTGCCTTTGCCGGTTGGTTTCAGGCTGGCGGTGCCCACAAAGATTAAACCTTTTCTAGCTTCGCCCTTATTTAGCTGGCCTGCCAAAGCGCGCATGATGCTCGAACCGTGGATTCCCGCCAACACCAGCACGGAAGATGAAAGTGTGCAATCGTTTATCCAACGCCGTTTCGGACGGGAAGCCGCCGCAAAAATTGCGGGTCCCATTATGGCCGGAATTTATGTCGCGGATCCCTCCCGCTTAAGCATCATGGCCACGTTTCCTATGTTTCGCGCCATGGAAACGAAATATGGAAGTTTAATGAAAGCCATGCGCAACGCGCCGCGCCCGGCTTCACCGCCCATGCCTATGTTTATGAGTTTTCAAAACGGTATGGGCGAATGGGTTGACGCTTTAACGCATGTTTTGATAGGCGACATTCAACGGAATCAGCAGGTACAATCCATGGCCTTCGAGAATGAGCATTGGAGACTGACAATGGCCGATGGATCGGTCACGGCATCTAAAAACGTAATCCTGGCCGCGCCGCCCCACGATGCCGCGCGTTTACTTAAGCCAGTGCACCCTGAAGCAGCCGATGCATTAAATCGTATTCGCGCGGTATCCACGGCTACGGTATCGCTTGGATTTCGCGCACAGGCGCTTCCTGCATCGCGTCCGTTGGATGGATTTGGTTTTGTAGCGCCCGCGCGCGAGCAATGCCCGTTTCTGGCATGCACCTGGAGTTCGTCTAAATTTAATGCCCGCGCGCCGGATAATCACATTTTGCTGCGTGTATTTTGGGGTGGAGAGGGCAAAGACGCGCTTGTGCAAGAATCGGATATTGCTTTGGTGGATCGGACACGCGCGGCCTTAAAAACGATTCTGGGCATACATGAAGAGCCTGTGATTTCGTATGTCAGCCGATGGATCGGAGGCAATCCTCAATACGATGTCGGGCATGCAGCACGCATGAATCAACTTTTTGAACAGGCGCATACCCTGCCCCATTTCGCGCTGGCAGGAAGCGGCTATCAAGGCATTGGTTTGCCGGATTGCATTCACAGCGGCAAATCGGCGGCGGAACGCGTTTCCAACCGCACTTTCTGAAGCGAGATACATTCCACCGGGCACACTTCCGCGCACGCGCCGCATCGTATGCATTCGTTTTGGTCAATAAACAGCATGTTGTAGTCGCGCGAATCGCGGGACGGCGTATACCCCGTGATGCGGCCCGATTTGTCATACTGCAAACCGCTAATTTTTACGATGCAATTATCCACGGGCATCACTTTAAGGCAGCGATCACAATAAATACAAAGGTCATTGTCAATTTCAAATTTGTAATGGCACAGGTAACAGCGTTTGGCTTCTTCCACGGACTGCTGTTCGTTCAATCCCAACTCCACTTCGTCGGTCAACGCTCGCTGTTCCAAAGGAAGTAATGACATGACTTGCCTTGGAATGGCATCCATGTCGCGGGTGCGTCCCGTGGATTCCGCATTTTCGATTACCACAACATCGCGCAGACGCCGTTCGCCCATTACATACGCATCAACTTTTCGCGCGCATTTCTTCGCGTCGCCAATGGCATCAATCAACGATAATGCGCCCATAGAAAAATCACCGGCCTTAAACACGCCCGGGTCCTCTATACACGCTTGGTCCAGCCACGATGTTTCGGGTTCCTGCCCTGTGCCGAGCAGCACAAGATCGGCTTCCAGCTCAAAAACGCTATCCGGGACCGGTACGGGTTTACGTCGTCCAGATTCATCCGGCGCATCCAGCCTTGTTTTGCAACATTGCACGCGCACCCGTTCGGTCGCCTGAGCGCCGTTTAGGAACGCAAGCGGCATGGTCATCGGCTCGAACGTTATGCCTTCATTTTTCATTTCCTTGACTTCGTGCCCGGTGATATACATTTCCGCTTCCGAGCGGCGGTATAGCACTTTCACTTTTTCCGCGCCTAAACGTTTGGCTGTCCGCGCACAATCCACGGCAGTGAAACCTCCGCCAATGACAATGACATGTTTGCCCACGGCCAGCGGAACGTCTTGATGCACTTTTTTGAGAAATTCCAAGCCATGTTGGATGCCGGGCGCATTTACGCCGGGTAGATCCGGAATAAAAGGTTTATGCGTGCCCGCCGCGACAATTACGGCGTCGTATTCCTCGCGCAACGTGGCGAACGGGATAACTTTGCCTACGGCGACACCGCATCGAATATCCACGCCGATCAAACGAATCTGCTCGATTTCGCGCGCTACAATGTCACGAGGCAAACGAAACGGAGGAATCCCCTGCACCATCAACCCGCCGGGAATATCATTTTTCTCGAAAACCGTGACGTGATGCCCCCATAACGCCAACTCGCGCGCGACGGTTAAACCTGCCGCGCCCGCGCCCACCACCGCGATGGTTTTTCCGCTGGAAGGAAACACAGGTTCCAGCACAACAGGTTCCGTCCGTTGCATAAAATCGGAAGCCGAGCGTTTGGAAAAACAAATAGCTACCGGTTCGCCAAGCCCTTCCCACCCATGTCTGCACGCCGGTTCACACGGCCGCGTGCATACACGGCCCAGCACCGCCGGGAACACATTGTCGCGTAAATTGATCCGGTACGCGGCGGCATAATCTTTATGGGCGATCGCATCCAGATAACCCGGAATATCCGTGCCTGCCGGGCACGCGGCCTGGCATGGGATATTTTTACGAACCCAATCGAAATCCTTTGGTGCGCGCACCACGCCTTGTTCCTGCGACATTACAAACTCGATGGGCCACTGCGCCTTCTTTGCCATGCGAATAAAACCTCTGCATCAATTGCTTTAATTTTGAAAAACAAGGTTGTATAGTAAGCGGTCGGAAATCAAAAGAGCAAGAGTAAGCTTATGGCGCATACGTATAATATATGGACGATTGGATGTCAGATGAACGAGGCGGATACCCGTCACTTGTCGTCTCAACTGGAAGCCATGGGTTATAACAGCCAAACCGAAGCGGAGTCGGCCGACTTGGTTGTGCTTAATACCTGTGTTGTACGCCAACAAGCCGAAGACAAAGCCATTAATCGTTTGCATGTGCTAAAGCGGGCCAAAGAAGAGCGACCCGGGATGACTATAGCGTTGATGGGATGCATGGTCGGCATGCGGGAAGCGCCTGCGCTCAAAAAGAAATTTCCGTTTGTAGATGTGTTTATGCCCCCTTCGGAAACAGCGCCATTGATTGACTATCTTTCGGAGCGCGGCTTGTATAACGCAGACCGTTCGTTTGATACCCGCGAGAAAGCTTTGCGCGAAGCGATACAAGACGAGGAATTTGCGTTGCCTTCTGCTTTGCGCGGACAATCCGTAACCGCCAATGTGCCTGTCGTGCTGGGGTGTTCCCATGCGTGCACTTTTTGCATTATTCCCTACCGCCGCGGCGCCGAGCGAAGCAAACGCCCCGAAGATGTTTTGCGCGAAGTGCGCACGTTGGCGGATCAAGGCGTGCGCGAAGTTATGTTGCTGGGCCAGATCATTGACCGGTACGGCATGGATTTTGAGGACGGCACCGACTTGGCGGGATTGCTTACCCGCGTAGCCGCCATACCGGAACTTCAGCGCGTGCGTTTTCTGACAAGTCATCCAAACTGGATGACCGATCGTTTGATTAAAACCGTCGCGGACACAGAAAAAATTTGCCCTCAAATTGAAATACCCGTGCAGGCGGGGCATGACGTGGTGTTGGAACGCATGCGCCGCGGTTACACGGTGGACGATTACCGGCGCGTGGTGGATCGTATCCGGACGCATATCCCCGATGCGGCGATTCATACTGACATCATTGTGGGATTTTGCGGAGAAACCGATGAACAATTTATGGGCACGTACCGGTTAGCGGAGGAAATGCAATGGGAAAAAGTCCACATTGCCAAATACTCGGTGCGCCCGAAAACTATTGCTACGCGGACCATGGAAGACGATGTGCCCGCGGATGAAAAAGAGCGGCGCCGGAGAATGCTGGACGACTTGCAGACATCCATTCTCGAAAAGAAAAACGCCGCGTATCTTGGACGCCTAGAGGAAGTGTTAGTGGAAAATAAACACAAAGGTAAATGGCGGGGCCGCACCCGGCACAATAAATTGGTTTTCTTCGAAGATACCCGCGATTGCACGGGCCAATTGGTTCCGGTGCAGATCACATCCACAGCGCCATATTCCATGGTGGGCGAAGTTTGCGTAGAAACGCCTTGCCTTGTCTGTTAACCGTTTTTGTTAATTCCTTCTGGATATTCCCTCCCCCGATTGATATTTTTTACTATGGCCTAGGATTAAACAACAGCCACAAGGGGTCTAACACATGGCATATTGGAACGCATTTTATACGCCGAAAACGATCGAAGAAGCCGTGGGAATCCTGTCGCGGTACGACGGGCGCGCGTGCATGATCGGAGGAGGGACGGATTTATTGCTGGAAATCCAGCAAGGGCATCGTCCGAAAATGGATGCTTTGGTAGATCCTTCCCGCATCGAGGAGTTATCAGTCATCACCGAGGAAGACGGATACATCGTGATTGGCGCGGGGGTGACACACTCCCGCATTGTGCAGGATGACCGAATAGCGCAGCACGGAACCTGTTTAGTGGAAAGCTGCGGCGTGATTGGCGGGCCGCAAGTTCGCAATGTGGCCACGTTGGCGGGCAACATTGCCCATGCGCTTCCCGCCGGTGACGGCACGATTGGCACACTGGCTTTGGACGGAGAAGTGCAAGTCGCGCGCGCCGACGGCATGGAATGGGCGCCTATGGAAGATACATTTCTGGGTCCGGGCAAAAGCACCGTGGATTCCAAACGGATGATGATTACCCGGATACGGTTTAAGCCGACCGGCGACGGGGAAGGATCGGCTTTTCGTCGTGTGATGCGTCCACAAGGCATTGCTTTGCCGATGATTGGCATGGCCGCGCGCGTGAAACTTGCCGGCGATGTCATTGAATCCGCGCGGATTGCCATTGGCCCGGCGAGCACTATCCCTTTTCTGGCGCGCAAAACCATGGCGTATCTTGTAGGACAAACGCCTTCGGCCCATACATGGCAGTGCGCGGCGGAAACCGCGCTGGAAGAAGTGGTGTTGCGTGACAGTCCGCACCGGTCCAGTTCCGCGTATCGCCGGGAAATGATTTTAACGCAATTACCGCGCACGTTGGACAAAGCCACGGAGCGCGCGCGTACAGGCCAGGCCACGCCGGAAGGGGTCGGCGCTTGAAGCGCTGGCGCCATGCGCTATAGTTCTACATGAGGGGGAAATGCAATGAGCCAATTAAATTTAATGGTGAATGGGAAAGACGTGACGTTGGACGTGCCGGAAAGCCGGTATCTTGCGGAAGTCCTTCGCTATGATCTCGGATTAACCGGCACCAAAATCGGGTGTAACGAAGCTGAGTGCGGCATATGCACGGTGCTGGTGGACGGCATTCCGGTTAACTCGTGCATTTATCCTGCATTCAAAGCCGACGGCAAATCCATCACCACAATTGAAGGCATCGGCTCGGAAGAAGCGTTGCATCCCTTGCAACAATCGTTTCTTGAACACGGCGCGATCCAGTGCGGATTTTGCACCCCGGGTTTAATCATGACCGCGAAAGCGTTGTTGGATCAGAAAAAAGTAGCAGGGGAAGAAGTCGAAGAAAAAGATATCAAAGTCGCGTTAAAAGATACCTATTGCCGCTGCACAGGGTATCAAAGCGTCATTAACGCCATTCTTCAGGCATCGGGTAAAGATGTGCCACCGTATATCCCGGAAACGCAAGCGCCCCAATCCGCGATAGGCCGGGCCTTGCCGAATCCTGATGCGCTAGGCAAATTAACCGGTCGCGCTCAATTTACCGATGACTTCCATTTTCCGGGCATGTTATTTGCGCGAACCAAACGCGCGGGCATTCCCCATGCGCGCATACTGAATATAGACACTCGCAAAGCCGAAGCGTTGGAAGGCGTACGGGCGGTGCTAACGCATAAAGACGTGCCGGGCCGTAAAAATCACGGGTTGGTAACAGTGGATTGGCCTGCGTTGTGTTACGACAAAGTGCGGTATGCAGGCGATGCCGTTGCCGTGGTAGCGGCGGACACGGCGGACATTGCCGCAGCGGCATTGGATTTGATTGAAGTGACCTACGAACCGTTGCCGGTAGTGAAAGATTGTATCCAAGCCGCAAGCCCGGATGCCGCCATTTTGCATGAAGAACGTCCGGACGGCAATTTACTCAAACACATCAAAGTCCGCAAAGGTGATGTAGCCAGCGGTTTTGAAGAAGCCGACGTGATTATCGAGCGCACGTATCGAACGCCCCAAACCGAACAGATGTTTTTGGAACCGGAATGTTCCATCGGGGTGCCGAAAGGATACGATCCTGCCCGATGGGGAGGAACCGTGGAACCGGAAGCCGCACGCGGCATTCATTATGTTCATGCGAAAACGACGATTTATTGCGGCACACAGATTCCTTATCTGGACCGGGATCAAACCGCGGCTGCGTTAGGTGTGCCGAATGAAGATATCCGGATTGTAGCCGCGCTTATGGGGGGCGGATTTGGCGGCAAGGAAGATGTCGCCGCGCAAATCCATGTGGCGTTGCTTGCCGAAAAAACACAGCGCCCTGTCAAAATGCTTTATACGCGGGCGGAAAGTCTTTTGTTCCATCCCAAACGGCATGCCACGGTCATACGCATCAAAACCGGGGCCAAAAAAGACGGGCGCTTGACGGCCGTGGAAGCCGAGTTATATGGCGACGGGGGCGCGTACGCGAGTTTAAGCGAAAAAGTCATGACGCGCGCGACAACGCATGCTTCGGGACCGTACGATGTGCCGCATGTCAAAGTAGATTGTTACGCCATGTACACCAATAACACCCCTTCCGGCGCCTTTCGCGGATTTGGCGTAACCCAAAGTTGTTTCGCGGTGGAAAGCAATATGGATCTAGTAGCCGAAGAACTTGGCATGGATCCGTTTGCGTTGCGTCGTCTTAATGCGCTGGATGTAGGCGGCGTGACTTGTACCGGCCAGGTGATGCGCGAAAGTGTCGGGTTAAAAGAGTGCATGGATTGGCTGGAAAAAGATATGCGCGCGCATCACGAAGAGCGGGGCGAACCGTTCCGGTGGGCGTGGTCTGAAAACGGCAAACAGTATGCATGGGGCCTTGCTATTGGATACAAAAACACCGGATTAGGCGGCGGCGCGCCCGATAAAGCCTCGGCCATTGTCGAAGTGTGGACCGATACGGACGGGGAAGCGTGGGCGGAAGTGCGCACGTCCTCGGCTGAAATGGGCCAGGGTTTGCCGGCCGTGCTGGCCGCTTGTGCGGCGGAGGAATTGGGACTGCCTTATGAGCGGGTACGAGTGTTGCTGGGCGATACAGATCACTGCCCGGACGGCGGTCCTACAACCGCCAGTCGGCAAACCTACGTCAGCGGCAATGCCGCGCGGCATGCCGCCCGGCAATTGCGTAAAAGTATGGCGGAAATCGCGGCTAATCGTTTAGGACATTCGCCCGGGGAATTAACTTTTGCCCATAGCAGTGTGCAATGCAATGGATCCAAAGCCTCTTTGTCGGAAGTAATTCAATGGATGTTGGAAGAAGGACGGGAGACCAAAGTGGAATACGAGTACTGGGCTCCCAAGACCCAGCCTTTAGGCACCGGAGGGGACATGCATGTGGCGTTTGGCTTTGGAGGGCAGGCTGCGTTAGTCGAAGTAGACCCGGAAACCGCCGCCATAAACGTCATCAAAATATGCGGAGCGCACGATGTAGGCCGGGCCATTAATCCTTTGACGCTCGAAGGACAAATTGAAGGCGGTATTATTATGTGCCTTGGGAATACCCTGACGGAACATTATATCATGGATGAAGGCATGCCATGGACCAATGTCATGGCGCGCTATAAAATGCCCAGCATTAAACACACGCCCCGCATCGTATCGCGTATTATCGAACACGCCACTACCGATGGTCCGTTTGGCGCGAAAGGCATCGGTGAATTATCAAGTATTCCAACCAGCCCGGCGATTACCAACGCCTTGTATCGCGCGGTCGGGGTGCGAGCCTACAGCCTGCCCGTGGATCAGGATAGTTTGTTAATGGCGATGAAAGCAGGACAGGACGCAGTCACGATGGGCTGGGGTGATTTTGAACCAGTGCCTCCCCTGCCCGACCGCGAACATATTGAGTTGATCAAAGCGCGAGCGTGATTACTCGGCCAGTTCGGGCAGTTTACGGTATAACGTGGCGAGACTGATTTTCATCGCTTTCGCCGCTGTGCGTTTGTCGCCGTTATGCTGCGCAATAACTTTACGGATAAAAGCTTCCTCTTGTTGACGTACAAATTTCTTAAGGGATTGATCCTTATGAAAACCGCCTGACTCCAGTGAAGCCGGCGCGTTATTTCCGCTATGCCCGTTTGAGCCCGCAATAGATTGGACAATACGGGCTGGCAGTACATCGGGTCTGATCACACCATCTTTTACAAACGTGAGCGCATGGCGCACCGCGTTTTCCAGCTCGCGTACATTGCCTGGCCATGAATAAGCTTCAAGCACCATTTGCGCATCGGGATCCCAGGACGGGAGATGCTGTGGATCGCCGGAATATTCTTTATTCAAAAGGAAATCCGCGAGAGGGAGAATATCTTCAGGACGATCACGTAACGGTGGAATATCAATAGTGATGACATTCAAGCGATAATATAAATCCTCCCGGAATTTACCTTCTTTGATTTGGTCCTCGATGCGTTCATTGGTTGCAGCCAGCACGCGGACATTCACTTGAACCGTCTGGGTAGAGCCTACTTTGCGTACTTCCTGTTCTTCGAGCACGCGTAGCAATTTGCTTTGCAAATTAAGCGGCATAGAGCCGATTTCATCCAGAAACAAGCTCCCTTCCCCCGCTGCTTCAAATAAACCCATTTTATCACTGGTAGCGCCTGTAAAAGCGCCTTTTACATGCCCGAACAATTCGGATTCAAGCAACGGTTCGGGCATAGCCGCACAGTTGATAGGAATAAAGCGTTGGGTTTTACGATTGCTATGCGCATGAATGGCTTTAGCGACTAACTCTTTGCCTGTGCCGCTTTCGCCCTGAATCAAAACCGTGGCATCGCCCGGCGCAACACGCCTGATCATTTCACACACTTGCCGCATCATCGCGCTGACGGAAACAATATTTGAAAACTGAAAACGATCTTGTAGTTGTTCCTTTAAGTGTACGTTTTCTTCAATGGCATGCTGGTATTCCAATGCGCGACGCACAGTTAAAAGCAATTCATCCACTTTGAATGGCTTGGTGATATAATCAAAAGCCCCTTCTTTCATGGCGGCCACGGCGGTTTCCACTGTGCCATAGCCTGTCATCATGATAACCGCCAGTTCAGGCCGGACATGTTGCACATGCTTCAGTAAGGCAATCCCGTCAATGGGATTCATGCGAATGTCTGACAACATTAAATCAAACCGGTCCGTCTCCAAGAGGTCCATAGCGGAACGTCCATTGGAAATAGGTGACACTTGATGCCCTTCCCCGCGCAACAAGGTCGTTAAAAGACTCAATACACTTGGGTCATCTTCAACAACTAATACTTTTGCCATAGCCTTCGCAGAATATTAAATAGGAGACCTAAACCGTTTAAACGGTGGATACAACACAACCTGTTAATAAGATAAAATACAAACTGCGCTATGTAAAATGAATCTTTTAAAATATATTCCACCTTTGGCCGCGTAATTTCCTTCTTTCACCCTGACCTTCGTTGTATAAAATGTATCCTGATGTTTTTGGGAGCCGAAATGGTGCGAAATAAGGATAATGTAGATTTAATATGCGATATCGCTGAACTGGCGGGATTGTTTGAGCGCAGTAGCAGCTTGAATAATTTCATGGATACCGCAACCCGCATTATTGCCTGGCACATGAAAGCGGCTGTCTGCTCGATATATTTATTTGACGAGTCCTCCCAGGAATTAGTGCTCCAGGCCACGCAGGGGCTCGATCCCTCGGCCGTGGGACAAGTGCGCCTGAAACTGGGTGAAGGCATTACAGGCACAGCTCTAAAGGAATTACGTCCGATTTGCGAAGGACGCGGATCAAAAAACCCGAGTTTTAAACACATTCCGGGCATTCAGGAAGAACGCTACGAAGCTTTTCTGGCGGTGCCTATTTTGCGCAATCTGGAGCGGATTGGAGTTTTGGTTGCGCAGGATCCCGAGCCCAATTATTTCGACGACAACGATATAAAAGCTTTGCGCGCGATTTCCGGTCAATTGGCGACAACGATTGAAAACGCCAAATTACTGATGAGTGTCCACGAACTTACGCGCGCGCAGCAACCTCCGGGACCGTCAAATTTGCCCCGTTTCATCCGCGGGATTCAAGCCAGTGAAGGCATTGCTATTGGAACCGCAGCCAGCTTGTCCACCATTGATGATGATGTCCTTCGTACGTTTGACCAGGACCCTACCCCTCGCACGCTGGACGATTTTCATCGCGCCATGAAAGAAACAGAAGAGCAATTATCAACCCTGCAACGCGAATTGGAGGAACGCTTATCCGATGTGGCCTCGCTGATATTCAGCGCTCATTTGCTTATTCTCAAAGATGATTCATTCTCGGGCACTATTGTTGAGTTGATCGAGAAAGGTACTCCGCCTCAAAAAGCCGTTTCTATGGTTATGCATAATTACATCAGGCTTTTTTCCAACAGCAAGAATCCACGCTTGCAGGAAAAAGTGCTTGATTTGAAAGATTTAGGACACCGCTTGTTGTTAAACTTGATGTCTCACAATCCTGATCTCGCCAACTACGAAGGCCAAATCATCGTTACGCGGGAGCTGCTGCCTTCTGATCTACTTAAATTAGCGGCGCAGAAAGTCGCTGGATTAATTCTATTGAGCGGCAATATCACCTCGCATGTTGCCATTCTTTCCCGTTCGCTGAATATCCCTGCCATCATGATTGACGACCCCCAGCTTGGGGACATGCTGGATGGACGGTCTTTGATCGTGGACGCATTGCAAGGAACCTTATTTATTGAGCCGGACCCGGATGTGCGATCAAAATACGATGCGCTTCTGGAAGAGCGGAACCGCTTGGCTCAACTTGAGCCTGCTGTCCTTCCCGAAACCCAAACCCGGGACGGGGTCCGTATTACGCTTAGCGCCAATATTAATTTATTAAGCGATATGCAAACGGCCTGCCGCCTAAAAGCCGAAGGCATTGGGTTATATCGCAGTGAATTCCCTTTTATTGTGCGGGACAACTTCCCTTCGGAAGAAGAACAGTACCGTATTTACCGCCGCATTATGGAAGGCATGGAAGGTCGCGCCGTCACACTGCGCACGCTGGATATCGGCGGGGACAAAACATTGCCTTACCTCACCACCGGGCCGGAAGCCAATCCGTTTCTGGGTTTGCGCGCCATACGGTTTTCCTTAAGAAACCGCGCCGTGTTTAGTCAACAATTACGCGCCATGTTACGTGCGGGAACAGGCTATCCTTTGCGCATTCTTTTCCCTTTAGTGTCTTCCGTGGATGACTTTACGAACGCCAGGGACGTGGTACATGCCTGCATGAAGGAATTGGAGGATGAACAGATTCCTTACCAAAGGGAAACACAGTTAGGCGCCATGATCGAACTCCCATCCGCCGTGGAATTGATTGAGGAACTAGCGCGGGAATGTGATTTTGTCAGTATCGGAACCAACGATTTGATTCAATATCTTCTGGCAGTGGATCGCACAAACGAAATGATTTCCGATCTCTATCTTCCCTATCATCCCGCCGTGCTTCGCGCTTTGTACCGCGTGGCGAAAGCCGCGCAGAAACACGGTATTGATGCATCGGTCTGCGGCGATGTAGCGTCCGATCCCGCAATGCTTCCTTTCCTGCTGGGATGCGGTATTCGCCGATTAAGTGTGGATTCACGCAATATCCCTCGCTTGCAGAATGCCATAGCGGAGCTTGATTTAGCCGAAGCCACACGCAAAGCCGAACAGGCTATTCTTATTGGCCGCGTATCAGAGGTAGCCGAATTTCTCGGGGTTGGACCACGCTAAAACTCAAGCATTCTTGCGTTTTTCGCATGTGGGTTTGTCTTTATCCGGGCATGCGGCACAGGAAATTTTTTCGCCACGATAGCTAATACTGGCGCAACCGCACGATGTAAACGTTTTGTTGCGAAAAATAAGCCCCACCGCCATGGCTAGCACGCAAATACCCATTACAACGAGAATCGCAATCGCATAAATTAAAAAATCACTGCTCATAGTGGGCAAGATACACGGGCAGAACCCTTTGTCAATGTTTAGCCACGAGATGATTGCATTTCATCAGAAAGTTAGCGTAATGTAATTCTTTCACTAATTCAGGAGATTCCGGCATGATTGAAAAAGGTAAAACATACGTAGTGATGGGGTTGTTGGATGCGGATTCCATTGCGTATGCGGTGGGTAAAACCGTGCAGCAATTCGGCGGCAACGTCATTTATACAGTCCAAAATGAGCGCATGAAAAAAATATTTTTTGAGCGCAATAAAAAGTGGTCCGAAGAGGAAAAAAACGCCCTGAACATCCGGTATTGTGATGTGACTAAAGACGACGAAGTTATCCAATTATTCGAAGATGTCGGTCCTATCGCGGGCGTTACGCATTCGATTGCGTTTGCGAACCCTAAAACATGTCTTGGCACTGAATTTCATACCGACGCGTATGATGACCTGAAATTGGCTTATCACATCAGCGCGGTGTCACTGGCGACGGTTACCCGCTACGCCGTGCCTAAAATGGAACAAGGCGGTTCCGTCGTGGCTTTGAGTTTCGCATCCGAACTAGCTTTTGCGTATTACAATTGGATGGGGGTCAATAAAGCCGCTCTGGAAGCAACAGTGCGGGGATTAGCCCGCCGCCACGGCCGCGATCTTGTGCGTATCAATGCGATTTCAGCCGGTCCGGTGGCGACAAAAGCGGGAAGCGCGATACCCGGGTTTCAGGAACTGGCAAGCACATGGGAAAAAATTAGTCCTTTGCCTTGGGATTTGGAAGCGGACAAACAAGAAGTAGCGCATGCCGCCGCTTTTCTGATGGGACCTTATTCCAAAAAAATTAGCGGACAAGTCCTTTACGTGGATGGTGGCGCCTCGATTGTGGGCGGGGAATTGTTACCTTATGAAAAACCCTGACCTTTAGCCATAAATTATAACTATGCCGCATCGCACTTTTACGCTTAAAGAAGTGGCGGAATATCTGCACATTTCGCGTGCAGATATTGAACAGCTTGCGCGTCGAAAAGAAATACCCTTTATCATGCAGGGTGACCGGTGCGTATTCAGAAAAATAGATATTGATGCGTGGGCCTCGCGACGCATTCTTGGTTTTTCCAATCAGCAATTAACGGATTACCATAAAGGCACTTCGGCCAAATCACATGATTTATCGGCTAAACACGCTATTCTGCCCGAGTTAATTCAACCGGGCTTTATCAACGCGGATTTAGCCGCGAAAACCAAAAGTTCCGTCGTGCGGGAAATGGTTGCGCTTGCTGATTCCACCGGCCTTTTGAATTTTCCGGATGATTTATTAATCGGGATCGAAGAGCGTGAAAAAATGTGCTCTACGGCTTTGGCGGGAGGGATTGCGTTGCTTCATATGGCCGTGCATGAATCGTATATTTCAGATGATTCATTTATTGTGCTTGCTCGCGCGATTCAAGCAATACCGTTCGGGTCCCCGGACGGGCAAACCACGGACCTTTTTTTCCTGATCTGCGCGCAAGACGATCGTATCCACCTGCATACACTCGCGCGTCTTTGCATGATGTGTTATCACACATCTCTTTTAATGGATTTGCGTGAAGCGGAATCTGCCGAAGCCATGCACAAAATCCTGCTAAACGCAGAAAACCAAGTCATCAAAGGTCTGTAGAACGGGGCGGGAAGATAAGTATTTCGTCCTGCGGCCCTGATAGCCATTCGCGGTGATACGGTTTTTGTTCCGCCGCGGATGCCCCTAAAACGATCATCGCCTCAATACTTCCGTAGCGCCATGTGCGATAAGGAGTCTGCAACGACTCCACATAAACCTGCGCATCACGCAAAGAAAATAACTGTTGAGCCTCCGCATCCCAGCCGAACCAGTCACTGTTTTCGATTTGTACTTGCACTTCATTCCAAGGAAATAAGCTTTCGTCGGAACGATCTGTCTTTTTCATGTCTGGCTCCAATCCCGTATAAAGGAAATCAGCCAATGGGCTAAACCATGCCGGTTTCCAAGCGCCCTGCGCATCGCGCTGAATTGAAATAATACCGTCGCTCGCGCGCACGTCCGACCACGCCGATACATTCCAGGCAAACAGGCGCGCCCAGGTCCAATTCAATTCAAACCATTGAAATGAAACGCCCGGCCCTTTCTGCTCCTCAAAGCCTTGAGATACCAATCCGCGCATTTCCAACGCCAAATTAGGCGCGAGTCGAGCTTGTTGGAGGGTAAACGGCATGTCCCACTTCTTGCTGTAACGATCTTCCACCATGGAACGAAACCCATCGGTGCGCGAAATAAGCAACGCAGCTACATAAAATACCAGGGCGAGGATCGTCAACGTGCTCAAAAACCGGGACAGCAACGTCAAAGGGGAACTCTTTAGCACAAGTCCCTGCTCCTGCTCATCACGTTTCGATGCCGTTCGTCGCGCCGCACACATAGGATGACCTGGAATTATCCTCCGGCCAGTTCACGCGCTCTTGCATGAGCCGCTTGAATAGCCTCTCCAATCAGTTGCCGTGCGTTTTGTTTATCCAAGGCCGCAATCGCCGCGGCCGTTGTGCCGCCTTTGGATGTCACTTTAGCGCGCCATTCCGCGGGATCGAGCCCGGACACGCGAACGACGCGCCCCGCGCCTTCAACCGTCGCTTGCACTAATATCCGGGCAACATCGTGAGATAGCCCCATACGCGCCGCTGCTTCTTCCATGGCTTCCATGAAATAGAAAAGGTAGGCGGGGCCACTCCCACTCAACGCTGTCACGGCATCCATTTGGTCTTCGTTTACGCGCACGACAAGGCCGGATGCGCTCATAATGCGTTCGGTCATATCTAAATGCTCGCTACGCGCAAACATGCCACCGCACAAAGCAGCGGCGCCTAAGCCCACCGAAGCGCCCATATTCGGCATGACCCGCACAACCGGCGCTTCTTTCGGGAGCTCTGCTTCGAAAAACGTTGTAGGTAAACCGGCGGCGATGCTGATAATCAGTTGTTTAGAGGTCACCGATTCGCGGATATCCGATAGCGTGTTTTTCATGACTTGCGGTTTAACGGCAAGCACAAGGATATCAGCCCACTGCGCAACGTCCTGATTTAACGCGGTCCCGGCCACGCCGAAGGCTGCGCGGAAATACTCGCGTCGTGTTTCATCGGGATCCGATACCTGAATATGCGAGGCCTTGTATACGCAGGCATCCAGCAACCCCCGTACCAGCGCTTCCGCCATGTTGCCCGCGCCAATAAATCCGATTTTGCCACTCATACGCGCTCCTGTTATCGAGATCCGAATAAAGCCGTGCCCACGCGCACCCACGTAGCGCCTTCTTCCACTGCAACGTCCAGATCATGCGACATGCCCATGGACAATTGATCCAACGGTATTCCGGTTTGCGCGCGCCAACGATCGCGCCATTTCCGTAAAGTTGCGAAGTACACGCGCGTTTTTTCCGGGTCTTCGCTGAATGGCGGCATAGTCATCAAGCCAACCACGGAAACCGACATGATGGAAGTTGACCTTTCCAGCAAGGCAGGAACATCGTCCGGGGCAAGCCCGTATTTACTGGATTCCCCTGACACGTTAACTTCGAGAAAAACCTGTATATCGCGCCCTGCCGCGCTGGCCGCCTCCGCCAACGCTTCTAATACTCGCAACGAATCCACCGAATGCACCGCTTCAAATAAATGAACAGCGTACTTGATTTTATTGGTTTGCATGTGGCCGATCATGTGCCATCGCGCCATCGAAGGGCACAAAGGAATTTTAGCGCGGGCTTCCTGAATCTTACTTTCACCAAATATCGTCAATCCATGGCTTACCGCTTCGGTAATGGCTTCAGGCGGATGACTTTTCGACACAGCCAGAAGTTGCACATCGTCAGGACGGCGCCCTGCCTTCGCGCATGCGGCCGCGATGCGTTCCTGTATGGCAAGCAAGCGTGTTGAAAAAGATTCTTGGTCTGTCATGACGAAGTATCCTACAGTGTCCCCCATTCAATTCCAACATTTTATAGGAGTGAACTCCGGGTATGGCAGGCGAGTATATTTTCAATTTAGTGCAAATGACCAAGCAATACGACCGGCGCACGGCGCTGGACGATGTGTCGTTAGCTTTTTTCTTCGGCGCAAAAATCGGTGTGATTGGAGGGAACGGCTCCGGCAAATCCACATTGCTTCGTATCATGGCCGGATTGGACCATGACTACACCGGCGAAGTGATTGTCGCGCCGAATACGCGCATTGGCTATCTGGAACAGGAACCCCAATTGGATATGTCCAAGGATGTGCAAGCCAACGTGCAAGAAGGCGTGGCGTCCGCGCAGAAAGTATTGGATCGGTACGATGAAATTTGCGGGTTGCTTGGCAACGATATGCCTGAAGATGAAATGGAGAAATTGACAAACGAATTTGATCGTCTTCAGAACGTGATAGACACCAATAATCTGTGGGAATTGGATCATCAAGTGGAAATGGCTATGGATGCGCTACGGCTGCCTCCCGGCGATACCGATGTCAAGACCTTGTCCGGGGGGGAGCGCCGCCGCGTGGCGTTATGCCGTTTGCTTTTATCCAACCCGGATGTCCTCCTGCTGGATGAACCGACTAACCATTTGGACGCGGAATCCGTCGCCTGGCTGGAAACGTATTTAAAAAATTATAGCGGCACGTTGGTCGTGGTAACACACGACCGCTATTTTTTATCCAACGTGACGGAATGGATACTGGAACTGGAGCAAGGACGGGCGACGCCGTACAAGGGAAATTATGAAGCGTGGCTGGTTCAAAAACAGGAACGCGCATCGCGCGACGCCAAACAAGCCGCTTCTCGTCGTAAATTACTCGACCAGGAACTGGCCTGGGTGCGCATGAATGCTTCGTCGCGACTTAACAAAACCAAAGCGAGGCTTAAACGCTACGAAGAACTTGCCTCGGCCCAAATAGATACGCGGGAAGATAATTTGCAGATACAAATTCCGCCCGGCCCCAGGCTGGGCGATCTCGTGGTGCGCGCGCGAGGACTCACCAAAGCGTACGGAAATCGTATGATCATGGAAAAGGTCCATTTCGATTTACCGCGAGGCGGCATTGTCGGCGTCATTGGTGGAAACGGCGCCGGGAAAACCACGTTGTTTCGTATGATTGTGGGACAGGAACAACCGACCGGAGGCACGCTGGAAGTGGGTTCAAGCGTGGTGATTTCGTATGTGGATCAAATGCGTGACGCGTTGCAAGGAGATCACACAGTTTTTGAAGAAATATCCGGGGGAGCGGAAGTCGTTGAACTCGGCGGACGTTCCATGAATAGCCGCGCCTACTGTGCGAGGTTTAACTTTAAGGGAGCCGACCAACAGAAAAAAGTGGGCGCATTATCAGGCGGTGAACGAAACCGCGTACATTTAGCCAAACTGCTAAAAAGCGGCGGCAATCTGTTGCTTCTTGACGAACCTTCCAACGACTTGGATGTTGATACGCTCCGCTCGCTCGAGGAAGGCCTATTGGAATTCGGGGGATGCGCGGTGGTGATCAGCCACGACCGGTGGTTTCTCGATCGTATTGCCACCCACATTCTTGCTTTTGAAGATGACGGGAACGTCACATGGTTTGAAGGAAATTACGAAGCGTATCACGAACATCGGCGCGCCTTGCTTGGCGACGATGCTGATCGTCCGCATCGCGTGAAATTCCGGCCTATAGGGGTGAAATAATCGCGATGTTTGCGTCATATTATATTCACACGCTTGATCCGGTGTTGCTCCCGGTGTGGGGGCCTTTGGCTATTCGCTGGTATGGACTGGCGTATCTTACTGGCTTTGCGCTCGCATGGGGCTTGTTATGGCGTTGGGCCACCCGTAAACAGATTCCGGTGGAGCCCCACGACGTGCAAACGCTGATGACCGCAGTCATCATCGGGGTTATGCTCGGCGGTCGGTTGGGTTATGTGTTGCTTTACGATTTTGCTTCCTTTCGCCAGGATCCGATGACGTTATTCCGTTTATGGGAAGGCGGGATGGCTAGTCACGGTGGCATGCTGGGCCTGGCGTTGGCGGTGTACTGGTTTGCGCATACAAGGCAACTATCTTTTTTTCGAATCACCGACGTGTTGAGCTGCATCGGACCGCTGGGTATTTTTTTTGGAAGAATCGCCAATTTTATTAACGGCGAATTATGGGGACGGGTAACCACGGTTTCCTGGGCCGTTCTTTTCCCTCAGGAAGCCGGGTTGGACCCAACGGAACCAGGCATAAAAGAAACGGTGTTGCGCTACGCGGAACAAGGCTGGATACATCCGCGGCATCCTTCACAGCTATACAGCGCCGCATTGGAAGGTCTTTTGATCTTTGCGACTTTAATGCTGGTGAGGCAGACGGCGTGGGCCCAGCGCCCCGGGCGCTTAACGGCTTTGTTTCTGTTTCTTTACACAGCCGCACGCTTTACCGTTGAGTTCTTCAGGGAACCGGAAATTGTCCATTTCGGTTGGCTTACGCAAGGACAATTGCTTTCCTTGCTGTTGCTTATTCCGGCGGTCTATATCATGCGCGCCCGCTGACGCATGGCGAAATCCGCCAGTGTCAACGCGGCCATTGCTTCCACAATCGGCACCGCGCGATTCACCACGCAAGGATCGTGTCGTCCTTTGGCTTCCAGCGTTACCGAATGCCCCTCAAAATCAGCGGTTTCCTGCGCGCGACTAATTGTGGCAGGAGGCTTAAATGCTACGTTGAATACAATAGGCTCGCCATTGGTAATGCCACCCTGAGCGCCGCCACTGTTATTGGTGCGTGTCCCCAATCGGTCCCCTTTTTTCATGAACATATCATTATGCTCGGAGCCCGGCATTAGGGTGCCGCCAAAGCCTGATCCGATTTCAAATCCTTTTGTAGCGGGAATGGATAACATTGCATGCGCCAGCATGGCTTCCAGCTTGTCAAAGACCGGCTCCCCCCACCCCGCCGGCACGTTGCGACATACACAGGTCACAACCCCGCCCATGGAATCCCCGCTTTCTTTTGCCGCCAGAATAGCCTCGCTCATTTTTTGTGCCACTGCCTCGTCCGGACAGCGTATAGTTGTTTGATC